>OGWX01000018.1_pt1 | contig 110251 bp, 100 predicted proteins | sample 1576151 | NCBI WGS metagenome assembly OGWX01 (sample SAMEA3541591, study PRJEB24748) | human gut metagenome | biome: human gut; feature: human-associated habitat; material: faeces | place: China | collected 2012
TATAAAAATAAACAGAGCGTTAGATAATCAATATCTAAAGGCTATTGAAGAAAATATTACTAATTTAAGAAAACAAGGCTTATATCCTGAAAAATTTACATATCCGATTACGTTACAATTTGAATTAACAGGACGATGCAATCTTGCGTGCAAGCATTGTTATAATAGATCTGGTGATGCTGATAGGGAGACGTTAATGACACCAGATAAATGGTGCAGTTTGGCTAAAGAGATAGTTAAAGATGGCGGTATTTTTCAATGTATTCTTTCTGGCGGAGAGCCATTATTATTAGGTGATCGCCTATTTGATATAATGGATATTTTGCATGATGATGGGACTTCTTTTGTAGTTATTACAAATGGTTACCTGCTAACTAAAGAAAAAGTAAAACGCTTTAGTAAGTACAGATATTATTGGTTTCAAGTATCTATTGATGGTTCAACAGCAGAAATTCATGATGAGTTTAGAGGTGTGAAAGGTAGCTTTGAACGAGCAGTAAATGGTGCTTTGGAAATTTCACAAGCTGGAATACCTCTTGTAATTGCCCATACGGTAACTCCTAAAAATCTAGGAAAAATTGAAGATATGGTAGATTTATCATATAGCATGGGGGCATGCAGAATTATTTTAGGTGAGGTTTTGCCCAGTGGAAGAGCTATTGCTAATGAAGATATTATTTTAACGAAAGAACAAAAAAATTACTTATATGAAGTTATTAATCAGCTTCAAAATAAGTATAACGGGAAAATAGAAATTAGAAGAAGTGCAGATTTGGGGCATCAAATGAAAAGGTATAGCTTAGAGAATAATGCTGGCGGTATCATTAGACCTAATGGGGAATTCCGATTAGATTGCATGGCTCCATTTATTATTGGTAATGTGTTAGATACTCCGCTAAAAGAGTTGTGGTTGACGCATGGTATTAATGCATGGAAGAGTGAAAAAGTTCAAAAATTTATTGCTTCAATAAACGAGGAGACTCAAAAGGGCAATATTCAAAATCATGTTGATAAAGATATTTTAGTTTAAATAAGGAGTAGTTTGTGATGAAGAAAAGTTATGTAAAACCGGCAGCTGTGTCCTTTGATATGGGGAAAAGTGCATTCCCGGCGGTAGGTTTAGCTTTAGTTGGGGGGTACGCAGTTGGAAGAGTAGTAGCTCATGCTATGAAAGCGAGCCCTGTAATAAAACTGAAAAAATTAGGTAGGTGAATTATGGTGGTATACGATTTTTTTAAAGATAAGATTCCTAAAGTTATAGCCCTAAAGACCAGGGAAAATGAAGATTATTTAATAGCAGAGTCAGATGGTTTAGATATTTTTTATTTAAATGAAACGGCTAAAGATTTTCTGGAATTATGTGATGGAGAAAGAAAAATCGAAGAAATAAAAGAAATATTTCTTAAAGATTACGTAATTGATGAAAATAGTTTAGACCAAGACATAGTAAATCTGACGCGAGATTTACAATGGAAAAATATTATCAGATTGGAGGATTAAAAATGAAAAAATATAGCAAACCATTAATTAATAATTTGTATCCTAGTGAGAGTGCTATTCCCGCTGCCCTAGCTGCTACTGGCCTAAGTAAAGCAGCAGCATTTACGGTAGGCGCTGCTTCTGGTTTAATGCTTAGAGATATTCACAGTAAAGCTTTACTGTCTGTAAACAATAATTCAACAAGATTCAATCAATAATTTATTGTTATTGGAATTGAGTGGATCTAATCGTTAACTTTCAGGTGAATCTTAAGAATAATAGTACCTTTTTTTGAGCTTCCAGTTAAAGATAACACCTCAGATGGTTTAATGTTGAGTAATTTAGTGATATAATTTTCGGAAGATATACTGTCTCAGCCTCCTTTTTAGAATGTATATTTCGGTATATTAACATTCTGGAATAGGAGGTTTTGTTTTTTGCTTAGATATGTAATATTAATTTGTATGCTTTGTAAGTGGAGACTTTATTAGACGCTTATATAATTTGTGTGGCATTTCTCGTTTTTATTATATTTATTCGTAAGAACTTTAAGAATGCGCGAAGTATATCATGTCTTTAAAAAATTTGTAGCAGGATTTACTAATAGCTTCGATTGCGCTAAAATAAGATTGATATGTAGTACCCGCTACTTTTCGGAACAATAGGTTTGACGCAAAAATCACTATTGATATTCTTTTGGTTAACGGCACAAGCTTTCATATAATTGGGTTTAGAGTTAATCTAGGAGAAATTGAGATGAAAACAATAATAATATTTGCAGGTGCTGCAAGCATATATGGATTGGCAGATATAAAAGCTGCTTTTAAAAATACAGATTTCGTATTGCAGTTTGTTGAGACACCTGAAATGGCAAAATATATTAGTTCAGATGATTTGAAAGAAGTAAGTGTTAAAAATGATATTAAAGATGAAGATTTAATAGTAGTGCCATTAAATGAATATTGGGTAACATGGTGTAAAAAGAATGTAAAAAGGTGTAGAATTTCTACTAAAGCATTTAAGGCTAGTCGGTCTAAAAAATATTTAGCGGATTGCATGATGCAACACGGATTGCCATCGAATAGATATGAAATAACGAGCAATGTAAAAAAAATAGTGTCAGATAAACAAAAAGTATATATTATAAAACCAGATAATCAATATTCAGGACACGGCGTCAAAATTATTTCTGCGTTAAATTATCACAATATAGATAAGTATTTAATTGATGCGTCTATTGTCGACGAAAAGGTAAAAAAAGTATTAGATATTACAGCTTCACCATCAATATGTTTTGAATTTATTGATGGCGTAGAATATAGTGCGGATGTTTTTTTCTTTCAGGGTAAAATTTCTGTTGTTAGGGTATGCAAAAAATACAGAACAATTATTGATGATGCTCCGTGTGTATTAGCATATGTATTAGAAGAACCAACAGAGCTTATAAGAAGATATTTAGAATTATGGTGCAATGCGTTGTTTGATTATGATAATATTTCATTCGGACAATTCGATTTTATTTCACCTACTAGTGTCAGCAATGTGCTAGTTCCGATTGATTTCTCATGCCGAGTTGGTGGAGGAATTTCAGAATTACTGAGATACCATGGTGGTAATTTATATAGGGATTCCTTAGAAGTGTTGTTTGGAGAAAAATGCATAGCTAATAAAGGAAATTTCCAAAATGTTTTTCAGTTGAATTTTATCCCTAATACTATGGGAACGCTAATAAATGATAATTTTCTTATTAACGATTTACAGGGTATAAAATTAAAAAAATTAGGAGATAGAATTGATAGATTAGATCCTAGTGCCAATAATCGATTAGCTATATGTTTAGGAGATAATTTCTCGGAAGCGTATTATAAGAAAATAAAAGATAGACTACTAATCGGTAGCCAATATATTAAGCATGATGAGGTTTGAGATGGATAGTGTTTGCATAAAATCATTTAAATTAGCTATGAAAATGCAGGGAATAGAAATTGATAAAGATGAATTGATTAAGTGTACTTCAAAGATTAAAACGTACGAGGACATAAAAGCAATTGATAGAGATAATACTAATATTTTATATCCATGGGTTCCGGCATTAGTATATGATATTTTGGGGTATAATGAATATAAAAGCTGCGATTTGAACATCGATGAATCTGATACCTATCTTTTATTTCGACCAGGCGAATCATTTGATAATGAGGTATATGAAGCTCTTCAAGAAAAAGGTGATTTTGAAATACAAGGATTTCAGTATGTTTTTTCAAAAAAATTAATATCACATTTATATGGGGGATTTCCTTGGTTTTTAGCGTATTGTAGTATTTGTGATGAACTCAATATATGGGATAAAACAGGAATTGCAGTATATGTAAAAGAAAAAAATGATGTTCCTTGTATAAAATGTAGTGTTGAAATAAAAAATAGATACAGAGATAAGCATCCGGAAAAAACTAAAGAAATAAATCTTAGCGAAGAAAAAGGCTGTGGGTATAAAGGGATAATTCATTCTTTCCATTGTCCGAATTGTATAGAAAAACGTAGACATAGTATGGCAATTGAAAAAGCACGTTTGTAAAGGGGGGGAATCAAGTGGATCGTTATATACTTGGCGTTCATAGTGGACATGATTCTTCAGCATGTTTATATAAAAATAATCAATTACTCTATGCAATTGCCAGAGAGCGATTAACTAGAAAAAAACATGATTCTGGAGAACCTATTGAATGCATAGAATATTTACTTAAAGCTGCTGGTATTACGTATAATCAAATTTCGTTAGTTGTTCGTGTAAATTGGTATGATTCAACTGAAATTAATGATGATTATTATAAGAAGTTTTCAAAAGTAATTGTGAGATATGAGCATCATTTATTTCATGCATATGCAGCATCTTTAGCAGCTAAATTTGACAAGACATTAATTTATATAATGGATGGGCGTGGGTGCAGACCAGTTGATAATGGATGTTCGAGCTTATCAGAAGAAGATTTATTTGAAGCAGAATCTCTATATCTACTGGATAATGGCGAAATAACTGAATTACAAGCTGAAAAGAAATATGCTGTTCATGAAAGTGCATCTAAGCATAAATACAAATGGGGATCACATATGGACTCCATAGGATATGCCTATGCCGATGTTAGCCGACTGATTTTTAAGGATTATAATGCAGCTGGCAAAGTTATGGCATTGGCAGCATATGGTGTGGGGAATGCTGATGTACCAGAATGTCTGTATTTTGATAAAAAATTACATGTTCGTAAAGAATGGTTAGATTATTTAAATTCACAAGATTATCCACTATCATATGAGTTGCAAACAGCAAAAAATATTGCATGTGCTCTTCAATTCGAATTAGAAAGCTACATTCAAACCCGTATTAAATATTTTTCTGAAAAATATAATGTCCTAGATTTTTGTTTTTCTGGTGGGGTCGCATTAAATTGCCTTAACAATGGAAAATTAATAAATAGTGGATTGATTAATTCATTGGGCCTTTTTCCAGCAAGTGGAGATGACGGAATTTCTATAGGAGCAGGACTTTGGGCAATTAGAAAAATATTTAAAGATAAGAGTAAAATTGAGTGGGACTATGCATTAGGAAAAAGTTATGGTGAAATATGCTATGATGAATCTGTATTATTTCAGGTAATAAAAGATATACATGATGATAAGATTATAGGACTATTTGAAGGTGGCTCGGAATATGGTCCGCGAGCTCTTTGCAATCGAAGCATTATTGCTTCTGCAAAAAGTAAGAACATGAAGGATCGGCTCAATTTACAGATAAAGCATCGGGAAAACTTTAGACCTTTTGGAGGTGTAATATTAGAGCGTAATCTGAAAAAGATTACTGATGATAGAATAGCTAGTCCGCTTATGCTATCGGCAATAAATATTAAACCTGAAATGATAGATTATATGCCAGCTTTGGTTCATAAAGATAATACTGTTAGAATTCAAGTTATATACGAGAATCAAAATAAAAAGCTGATTTGGAAAATTTTAGATTATCTTGAGAAAAAATATGGGGAATTAGTATTGATTAACACTTCTTTTAATGGCAAAGGAGAACCTATTGTAGAAAGTCAATCAGACGCTTTGCTTTCTGCCAAAAGAATGAAGCTTGAATATGTTTATATGAATGGAGAAAAGGTAGATATAATATGAACTTGAAAATTATAACATATATGCGAAGCAATGAGGCTTTTAATGATAATATAAAAAAGATACTTACGCTTTCGTTAAAGCTTAATACAAAAATCTCTTGTATCATATTTACTGATAATGATAGAAAATTTGAATTTGATGGCATAAAAATCGATAGTATAAATTTTCCGGGAACAAAGTATATTAGGCTACTGTACTTATTTGAAAGAGAACAAGAGGATTGTTTATATTTGAGTATTGATAACGATATAAATGTAAATGACGAGACAATACTCAAGTTTTTAGAAAAAGGATTATCAGGGAAATATGATATTGGATGGGGACGAATTTATGCCCAATCACAGTCTGGCTTTATATCAAATCTAGTGGCGACGGATAAACACTTATCTCATGATTTGATAAGACCTTTATCGTGGAAATTAAATATGGGAATTAGTATACCAGGACAATGCTTTTTTATTAGACCAAAAGCTTTTCAAGATAAATTATATCAAATTGATACTTTTTTAGATGATCTTGCTATTGGCGCTTATATAAGTAATAATAGGAAAGACTATAGTATATTACGATCGTCTTTTCTTCTTGGTTACGAAAAACCTAATACAAATTTTTGGGGATTATGTAGACAACGTAAGCGTTGGGCGAAAGGTTTCTATCAAATATTCTCATATCCGAAACGAAAAGAATATCAAAGCAAATTATTATTGCATGCAGCATTTTACCATTTTAGTTGGATAGTCAATTGGCTTATGATTGGATACATTAGTTATTGTAATTTGTGCGCTGGAATGATTTATATTTTAGCAATCGCTTTACTTATGACTAGAAAAGATTATAAACTACTATTTTATGGTGTAGTTTATCAGTTGTTTTTTCCAATATTTCATATCGTTTGGTTTTTTAATATACTAAGAGGAGATAAGAATGATGATAATGCCTGAAACTTTTTTAAAAGCTATGATATTAACGCATGGGGTACAATTTACTGATGAAGCTCTTTTATATGCACGTAAGACAAATGCCAAGATTCAGAATTTGGTATACAATGCTCCGGTAGGAGCAGATAACTTCCGTCCTCAAGAATTATTGATACGTCATTCGGATGGATTTGAAACAGTATCTTCTTGTGTGGCTCCTGGAAAGTTAAAACCAGTAGTGGTTGATTGCAAAAATGGGGAATTATTTGCGACTGTTGATAATAGAAAAGTTGAAGATATTTCAATCTCTTTTATTGAAGAACCTGACTACTATTCTTATAAATTAGAAGAAGATTTAGTTGCAAAGGATTTTGTATCTGCTTGTGGTTTGGATGAATTGAACATAATTCCTTGGAAAGGATGCAATATTTCTGCAGGTTGTCTTTTCTGTGGTGCAAACACTGTTGCTGGTGAAAACAAAGCAAGTATTTTTACGGCATATCAGGTTTCTTCTCCTGATTTTTGGAATGAAAATAAGGATACATATCTAAATTATCTCACGAAATCAGTCAAAGCGGCTATTAAGTCAAAATGTTATGATGAACATATGCATGTGATTCTGATTTCTGGAGACTTATCTGATCAAGTGTTAGATATGCAAGCTCACATTTATTGTGATATTGTTAGGGCAATAAAGCCATTAGTAGAGAAAAAGTCTACTGAAGGTATTATAGCAGTTTGTATGCCGCCCAATGATTTAGACATACTAGAAGACTTTAAGGAAGCCGGAATTGAAAAAATAGTATTTAATTTTGAGCTTGGGAATGAAGATGATTTTGCAAAATATTGTCCAGGAAAAAAGAACATCGGATTTAATCATATCTTAGATGCTTTAAAAAAAGGTGTTGATGTATTTGGCTATGGTAATTCTTGGACAAATTTTGTTTTAGGTTTAGAACCTATTGGAAATTTGCTTAAATTTAATCAATACCTTGCTTCTCAAGGTATTGTTTCTAGTGCAAATGTGTTACACCTTGATAAAGGAAATCGTTTGGATTGTGATGTCCCGTCATTTGAAACTGTTATTAATTATTTTTATTCATTAGATAAAATTTTGAAAGAATATAACCTGGATCCGTTTTATTGTAGTAAAGCTTTACGTACTAGCCTTTCGAATGAAGCTCGTTTTAATCGTATAGTGCTTTGATTTTTATGATTACTATCAACGACGATTTGCTGCGTTTGGTTTTTAGGAGGAAATGATGAGTACTATTTTGGTTACGGGAGGAGCTGGATTTATTGGTTCCAATTTATGCCGTCGACTGCTAGATAATTTACAGAACCACGTAATATGTTTTGATAATCTTACGACTGGAAATATAAATAATGTAAGAGTATTGTTAGAAACTGAGAGATTTAATATAGTAAATGGAGATATATTGGATATATTAGATGTTTTGGATTCTTCATATAAAATCGATGAGATTTATAACCTTGCGTGTCCAGCAGCTCCATTGAAATATCAAGAAGATCCAATATATACTACTAAAGTAAACACGATAGGTGTATTGAATTTATTGAATTTGGCACGAAAAAATCATGCAAAGTTTTTACAGGCTAGTACAAGCGAAGTTTACGGAGATCCGTTAATTTTTCCACAAAAAGAGAATTACTTGGGAAATGTTAATTGTACAGGTATCAGATCATGTTACGATGAAGGGAAAAGATGTGCTGAGTCCTTGATTTTTGATTATGCGAGGAAATATGGTTCTTTGGTAAAGGTTGTAAGAATATTTAATACGTATGGCCCATTTATGTCTGCTGATGATGGTAGAGTTATTTCTAATTTTATAGTTCAGGCGTTAAGGGGAGAGAACTTAACTATATATGGAAGAGGAGAACAAACTAGAAGTTTTTGCTATATTGATGACTTGGTGGATGGTTTATTAAAAATGATGTCAACGGAAGATTCATTTCAAGGACCTGTTAATTTAGGGAATCCTGATGAAAGAACAATTTTTGATGTTGCTAGTTTAATCAGATTGTATTGTGAAAATAGTTCTGATTTTTCTTATAAGGCTTTGCCAAAAGATGATCCTAAAAGACGTTGTCCAGATATTTCTTTAGCTATGAATGTTTTAAAATGGAAACCAAAAGTTGATTTGGAAGTAGGATTGGAAAAAACAATCCAATATTTTAGAGATATAGTGTAGCATTGAAATATATTAAGCACAAAAGAACGAATCGTTAATGCTTTTTATAATAAAAGCATTAATAGATATGTTTTTATTATTTCTGCGGCACTTCTCATATTAAAACCCTATTGACAACCATCGTCAAAAGTGCTATAAATCTATATTTGGCAGATGTTTTATGCACATGAGAGGATGAATATATATGAGAAAAAATACTGTAATTTCCCTGACAGCTACGCTGTTGGCTGCTAATATATCTCTTGCGGCTCCGGCTTTTGCCGACAGCCTGCAGACATACAATCTTGATACCATGGTTGTTACCGCGCAGCGTGAAAGCAAGCGTGATGTTGATACGCCTGCTTCCGTTACAACCGTATCACAGAAGCAGCTTGTGGAAACCGGTGCTTCTAATCTTTTTGATGCCTTGCGCCTGCAAAGCGGCGTAACTACCTATTCCTATGGCGGCAGCCAGTCCCTTGGCGGTATGAACGCAAAAATCCTGATGCGCGGTGCGAATAAGGGCACTGTGGTGATGATTGACGGTATGCCTGCCAACATCAATGAAAGCTATTATCTGGACTCTATTCCTGTGGAATCTATTGCTCGCGTAGAAATTGTTAAGGGTGCTGCTTCTACACTTTACGGTTCCGAGGCTTCTACCGGTGTTATCAATATCATCACGAAAAAGAAAATGCCCAACACCTTGTCACTAACTAAGGGGGAATACGGCAGGGAAAAGGCAGCACTGACATTGAATGCTAATAAGCTGAACTTTGCAGTAGCGCTGGAGCAGAGTGACCCGATGAAGGGATACAGCAGTAATTATAAGCAGATTAATGATTTAAACAAAAAGTCCTTTACCGCAAGCTATAAGTTTGATGATAATTGGAGTTTTTCACATCAGCACAATGACAGCAAGTATTCCTATGATCAGTATGACAAAACCTGGAGCAAGCTTACCGAGGATGCGAATTACCACTATATTGATGATTTTTCACGCTTACAATATAAGGATGACAGCGTGAGTGCCAATTTGTTTTATAACCGCAGCAACCGCAGAAATCAGACTTACAATGTTACGGGCTCTAAATGGACCAAGTCCGATCATTTACGCTTTGATACCATAGGCCTTGATCTGCAAAAGCAGATTACCGGTAAATTCGGTGATGTTATTGTTGGTACGACGGTTTCCCGTGATTCCTATAAAAATGATATTACCGTAGCCAAAAATATTAAACCGGGTACGAAGATTAACGAATTCAGAACGAATTATGCTGTGTTTGCACAGCTTTCCAAGGATCTTGGTGCAGGCTATACTGCTACAGTAGGTGCCCGTGAAACTGTTGTAGAGGCCAATAAGCGTTACAATGCTTTTACTCCGCAGTTTGCTTTGCTGAAGAAGCTGGATAACAACAGCAGCTTATATGCAAATGCGGCAAAATCTTTTAAGATGCCTACATTTACCCAGATTTACGGCGGTGGTGGTGCCAACTTTGCGGCTAATCCTTTACTGGAGCCTGAAGAAGGCTGGACCTATGAGTTCGGTTACAAAAAGACATCTAATACAAGCATGTTCAAAGCTGCTTTGTATTATATGGATTTGGATACTATTGAGTACGAAGGCAAGGGAACCAGCTCCAATCCGTATGTGACACGTAATATGTCCTTTAAAAACAAAGGTCTGGAAATGACCTATGAGAAGGATTTCGGCAGCAAATACAGCTATTCTCTGGGCGCTAATTTCTGCAATCCTATGGGTAAAAATAAAAAAGGCGTATGGGAGCGTAAATTTGCACGCGAGCAATACAATGCCGGCATTAAATACCATGATGCTAAGTTCAATGCTGCGCTGACAGGCATGTTTACTACGGACAGAGCCAGCGGCTGGGGCGATTTGCTGCCGGTAAACTTTATTGCCGGCTATAAGTTCGATAAGAGCAGCAGTGTAGAGCTTGGCGTGGAAAATATCTTCGACAGGGATGATATCGTAAGCAATCCGGGCTCCGCTACCAAGTATTACTGCCTGCCGCGCATGGTGCATGTGACCTATACTTATACATTCTAAACATAAATAGGTTGCTATGTTTCTAGGTCGTTTTGTTTGCAAAGCTTTTTATCTGACTATATTAAATATCCATAAATTGAGCTTATTCAGATGCCAGTCGATAGGTTATAATGATTACATTATTAAAGTGAAGGAGTGTGTCTTATGACCTTGATGAATAAAGCATTGACAATTGCTGGCAGCGATACAAGCGGCGGCGCCGGTATGGAAGCGGATATTAAAACTATGGAGGAGCTGGGCGTTTATGGTATGCCTGCCTTGACCTGCATTGTTACTATGCATCCTACTACTTGGGAGCACAGCGTATTTCCGTTGCCGTTGGATTTGGTAGAAAAACAGCTGGTGACAGCGATTGAAGGCGTTGGCATCAATGCGATGAAAACCGGTATGCTGGGCAGTGCCGAGCTGGTAGAACTGGTTGCAGCTACGATTGATAAGTACAATTTGCAGAACGTTGTTATTGATCCGGTTATGGTCTGCAAGGGCTGTGACCTGATTCTGGTGCCGGATGCGGCAGAATCTATCAAAAAGCTGCTGATGCCGCGCTGCGATATTATTACCCCGAATACCGTGGAAGCTGCTTATCTTGCAGATATGCCTGAGGTTACTACCGTAGAGCAGATTAAGGAAGCAGCAGAGAAGATTGTTGCTGCCGGTGCGAAGAGCGTTGTTATCAAGGGCGGAGAGCGTCTGAGCGACAATTCCGCAATTGATATTTTTTACGATGGCAAGGAATTCACAGAAATGGCTGTGCCGAAAATTTATCCTTCCTACAACCATGGCGCAGGCTGCACCTTCTCAGCAGCAATTACCGCAGGCCTGGCAAACGTCCTTAGCATGAAGGAAGCGGTACTTCAGGCAAAGAAATTTGTCACTGCTGCGCTCAAGCATGGCTTTGCTATCAATAACATTGTCGGCTGCACCAATCATACCGCGTATAGAAAATATAGCGAATAAAAGAAATAAAACCGTCATTTCCTCAGACTATTGGGGAAATGACGATTTTTTTTGTATGCAAAAATGCTTATTACAGAGTAGTGGAATCCATAGTGCAGTCTTCCAGCAGCTTTTTAGCATCAACATATTGCGCAATGCCTGCAGCTACCTTCTTAGATTCTTTCATTGCCAAAACGACGGTAGCAGGACCATGTACCACATCACCGCTGCTGAAAACGCCGGCGCGGGTAGTCATGCCGTAGGGACGGTCACGGGTTATAACAAAGCCCTGTTTATCAACCTGAATACCCTTAGTGGAAGAAACAATACGTGCTGCAGGTTTCTGGCCTACTGCGAGGATAACGCAGTCGCAGGGGATAAGCTCCTGACCGCCTTCTGCGATAAACTCACCGGTTTCGGTTTTGGTGATGTTTTGCAGCAATAAGCCGGCTAATTCGGTTTCGTCCGCTGCCGTAGCCTGTCGGCGGATATTCTTTAAGGCGCGCATCTGCTTCTTGTTGAAGTAGGCGATAGGCTGCTTCAGGAAGCGGAACTGTACACCTTCGGCAACAGCGGCTTCATATTCGGATGGAAAAGCAGAAATTTCAGCTTCCGTTTTGTGGTAGACGATGGTAACATTTTTTGCGCCGCGGCGGATAGAGGTGCGGGCCGCATCCATAGCCACGTTGCCTGCGCCGACAACGATAACGTTGTCACCGGTGTGCAGCAGTGTTTCGCTGGCATCCAGCTTGCCTCCGTCAGCCAATACAACCATACGCAGGAAGTAGGTTGCGGTCAAAATACCGGACAGCTCTTTGCCGGGGATATCCAACGTGCGCGGCAGAGAGGTACCTGTGCCCATGAAAATTGCATCATAGCCTTGGGCAAAAAGGTCATCTACGGTAAAATCTACGCCGGCAAGCTGCTTGGTGCGGATTTCCACACCGATATGTTGCAGCTCGCTGATTTCACGGCGGACAACATCCTTTTGCAGACGGAATTCCGGAATGCCGAAAAGCAGTACGCCGCCGGGCTCGCTTTGTGCTTCGAAAATAGTAACATCGAAATCCATTTTGGCCAAATCGCCTGCTACAGTAAGACCTGCCGGGCCGGAGCCGATTACGGCAACCTTACCGCGCAGCTTGCTTGAAGGTTGCGTGGACTTTAAATCATTGTTGTGGGCAAAGTCGGCAATGAACATTTCCAGACTGCCGATTTCGATACCGCATTTCTTTTTTGTCAGCACACAATGTGCTTCGCACTGACGCTCATGCGGGCAGACACGTCCGCAGATAGCGGGCAGATTGCTGCGTTCGGAAATAATTTCGTAAGCCATACCGATATTACCTTCGCTTAAGGCACGGATAAAGCCGGGAATATTGTTTTCAATCGGACAGCCGGTGCGGCACGTAGGGCGCGCACAATTCAGGCAGCGGCGTGCTTCCTGAATGGCTTCTGCTGTGGTCATTGTTCTGCTCATTTTTCTACCTCTTTTTAGTCAGAATGCTTACCTTGAGTGTCATAAATAAGATTTTCCAGTTCCTTGAGGCGGCCGTTAATTTCTTCCATGTGCTTGGCGAGCAGCTCTTCATAATCTGCTACCGGATCAGGCAGTTTATCATGGTTCAGGTCAATCATGCTTTCGGCATCATTGTTGGAGGCAATACGTACACCGTTGCGTGTTACAACACGTCCGGGTACACCAACAACGACGGAATTGGGCGGAACCTCTTTAAGAACTACGCTGCCGCTGCCAATTTTGGAATTGTCGCCTACCTTGAAGGAACCGAGTACCTTCGCACCGCTGGAAACAACAACATTGTTGCCGATGGTGGGATGGCGCTTACCTTTTTCCTTGCCGGTACCGCCAAGGGTAACTCCCTGATAGAGCGTAACATTGCTGCCAAGCTCAGCGGTTTCGCCGATAACAAGTCCCATGCCATGGTCAATGAAAAGACCGGGGCCCAGTGTAGCACCGGGATGGATGTCAATACCGGTAAGAAAACGGGAAAATGTATTAAGCAGGCGTGGGAATACTACCCAGCCTTTCAGATAAAAGTGATGCGCTATACGATGGAGCCAGATGGCATGTAGCCCGGGATAACACAGTGCGGCCTCCAGTCTTGTTTTTGCGGCCGGGTCGCGCAGCATAATGGCATCAATATCTTTTTTCATCTGAGCAAACATGTCAAGACTCCTTTCCTTATATTATATCAACATGTGCTGTAGTTGTCAGCAGTCAACTGTTTTAAGTCGGATTCTTTCTGCCGACAAATACCATTTTTATATTTTAGCACAGATGTCGGTAAAAGGTAAACAGAAAAACTGTAAAACTTAGCAAAAAAAGTAGGGAGTAAACATTTTAGAGCATATATTTAGTGGACAAAATTCTGAAAAATAGCTAATATTGCATCAAATTGCACATTATAAGGTAATAATTTTTTTAGCGGATATTCTTATTTGACTTTACCTATAAGTATGATATAATTGAGTCAAATACTTAAATTTTTTTATTAATGTACGTGTCAAATAGACAGGTACGTTGGAGGCGCACTGAAATGACAAAAGAAATTTTAAAAGAAAAGGCATGTGCGGCAATTGACGCATATGCGGACAAGATAAAGGCAATTTGTGCCAGCATCAACGATGAACCGGAATTAGGCTTCAAGGAAGTCAAAACCGCTGCCAAGGTTGCGGAATTTATGCGTGACCTGGGCTTGGAGCCGCAGACTGGCTTGGCAATCAATGGTGTTAAGGGACGTGCGAAAGGCGGCAAGCCCGGACCGACAGCAGCCGTTTTAGGCGAGCTTGATGCAGTAGGCTGCCCTACAAGTCCGAAGGCGGACCCGGCAACAGGCGCTGCGCATGCCTGTGGCCATAACCTGCAGATCTCCACCATGCTGGCAGCTGCCTGCGGTATTGTAAAATCCGGTGTTTTACCGGAGCTGGCCGGTGATGTGGTGTTCTTCGGTGTTCCTGCTGAGGAATATATCGAAATTGCGTACCGCAAAAAATTAGTGGAGTCTGGCAAGCTGCATTTTATGAGCGGCAAGGGCGAGCTGATTTATGAAGGCGCTTTTGATGATATTGATATGGCTATGCAGATGCATGCTGATAAAAATATGCCGAAGCCTACGGTTTCTATCGGCGAAAGCAGCAACGGCTTTGTAGGTAAAACTGTTCGCTATATCGGCAAAACAGCCCATGCAGCCGACGCTCCGCATGAAGGTGTCAACGCGCTGAATGCTGCTTGTCTGGGACTTATGGGTATCAACGCTTTGCGTGAAACCTTCCGTGAGCAGGACGTAGTGCGTGTGCACCCGATTATTACTAAGGGCGGTGACTTTGTAAATTCTGTGCCTGATGATGTACGCCTGGAGCTGTATGTGCGTGCAAAAACCATGGATGCTATTGATTCCACACATACGCGCGTTGACGCAGCACTTAAGGCTGGCGGCGATGCTGTCGGCGCACAGACCGTTATCGAAACACTGCCGGGCATGTTCCCGCTGAGCTGCAACAAGCGCATGAATGAACTGTTTGCAGCAAATGCGAAAATTGCTTATCCGGATGTAGAGATAAAGGATGCCGGTCATTTCAGCGCATCTACCGATATGGGTGACGTATCACACCTGATGCCTGTTATCCATCCGTTTATCGGTGGTACGGACGGCCTGCTGCATACACCTGACTTCCATATGGTAGATTTTAATGCTGCTGTGCTGTTGCCGGCTAAAGCCTTTGCCATGATGCTGATAGATTTGCTGTATGATGATGCGAAAGAGGCTAAGGCTATCCTGGCTGACTTCAAGCCGATTCTGACCAAGGAAGAGTATATTGCGAAATTGGAGAGCTATTTTAATAAGTAAAATAGAAATAATTTGTGGGAGGGAATGTAATGAAGAACATTAAATTACATGCCATAATTCTGGCGCTGATCATTGTTTCCGAGCTGATCGGCACTCATACCCTGAAGTTCGGTATCGGTCGTATCGTATTGTTGCCGATGCTGTACGCTCTGCTTTTGGGTATTTTGACAACACCTAAATTTTTGAACCTGTCCGGCAGAAAGGAAATGCTGGATGCCAGCAGTCTGGTCGGCGTAACGCTGATGCTTTTGATGGCACGCTACGGTACGCTGGTAGGTCCTACCCTGCCGAAGATTCTGGCAGCTTCTCCGGCGCTGATTCTGCAGGAGTTCGGTAACCTCGGTACTGTGCTTTTAGGCGTACCTGTTGCTGTTTACCTGGGCCTGAAGCGTGAAACCATCGGTGCTGCGCATTCTATCGCACGTGAGCCGAACGTTGCGCTTATCGGCGAAAAGTTTGGTCTGGACAGCAGTGAAGGCCGCGGCGTTATGGGCGTTTATATTGCCGGTACTGTTTTCGGTACTATTTTCTTCGGCCTGATGGCCAGCGTTGCTGCTTCCGTACTGCCGATTCACCCGTATGCATTGGCTATGGCCTCCGGCGTAGGCTCTGCCAGCATGATGACGGCTGCAGTGGGCTCTTTGGTTGCTATGTATCCTGATATGGCTGATCAGCTGGCAGCCTTCGGCGCAGCAAGTAATATGCTTTCCGGTCTTGACGGTTTGTATATGTCCGTATGGCTGGGCTTGCCGATGACCGAATGGCTCTATAAGAGATTCTATAAGATAAAATATGGCGTACTGCCAGAAGCTGATAAGAAAGGAGAGGAAGCATAATGAAAATTAAAGATACAATTATCATTTTGGCTATTGTAACCTTCATGAGCTTGTTCTCCAACGTATTGGGAACCAAGGCTGATATTATCCAGTCTATTCCCGGCCTGCTGATTTTGGCGGTTATTGCTTTTGTCGGCATGCTGTTGTCAAAATATATTCCCGGAGGTATTCCGGCTGCGGCATGGGTTGTAACACTGGGCTGTATTCTGACTATCCCCGGCGTTCCCGGCAGTGATATTATCAACGGCTATGTAAAAAATGTCGGCTTTGTGGCCTTATGTACCCCGATTCTGGCTTATGCCGGTGTATCCATAGGCAAGGACCTTGATGCCTTTGCCAAGACCGGCTGGCGCATTGTTATTCTGGCAATCGTTGTCTTTGTAGGCACCTATATTGCCAGCGCGATTATCGCTCAGTGCATTTTGAAGGCTTTGGGACAAATTTAAAAGAATTGCTTTTGAACCGGCATCAGCTTGATGCCGGTTTTTTAAAAGTTTGAGACTTATTGTATACATGCTTTTTTTGTTGAAATAATCTGCAAGTTAGAGTAAAATATGATTATAAACCATGAGGAGGTATCAGTATGTCTGAAATCTTAGCGGAAGCAACTTTTCCGAGCGTAATCCATAATAATGAAGTTTGCGAAGAAATCGTTAAATGGGGCAATAAAAATGGTTTCCCTGTACAAAAAGCAAAATTATATAATAAAATGGATGGTTATGTAGGCTTTTCTCCTGATAATTATTTCATTAAAGCAACCCGTCTGCCGCCTGTTCCCGGTGGCTGGAAGGTTGTTGTAGAAAAATATGAGGCTGAAAGCCGCATTATTCCTTTGAATGTTAAGCCCGGTACCAATGAAGTTAACCGTTTCATTCTGAAAATGATGGATGAATATGTTAAGGAAGGCCTGAAAATGGAGCTGAGTGACGAGGTTTATGAATCCTACGGTACTTATCTGCGCGATTTGAAGGTTACCGGTCACACTGTATTGATTAACACCTTTGAAGACTTTATCGAAAACATGCGTTAAGCTATGGCCGGTGTTTTAGAAAAACAGCTGGCGCGGGCGCTGGATATGCGCCTTGCGGTTTTCGCATCCAAGGCAGCAAGCGGCAGCCTGCTGCAGGATGAAATATCTTTGCGCGCCGCTGCCTATATGGCCAGCGAAATCATTATGCCTTGCTGCTGCATTATGTGCAACAAGGCTAAGCTGGAAGCATTGCTGTCACAGACGAAGCTTTGTGCGGAAAACCAGGAATTAACGCAGCGTCTGGCGGCGCTTGTCTATGATGATTTGGCGCGTTGTAATGGGTTAGGATAGGGCTGAGAAAAAAACTTGAAAAAAATCTCAACTTTTTTCAAAAAAGGTGTTGACAAAAGTCGCCTGATGTCTTATACTTATATTCGTTGCTGATGCACACGACGCGGAAATAGCTCAGTGGTAGAGCACCTCCTTGCCAAGGAGGGGGTCGCGAGTTCGAATCTCGTTTTCCGCTCCACTTAAAAATTTGCCCGACAGATTGCTTCTGTCGGGTTTTTTGGTATTGTCAAGAAGCGAGCATTGTGATATGATATTATGAGCGATTTGTGTCAGCACATTTTCGCTAAGGAAAGCTGACAGTTTAATCCGATTATATTATTTTTTACCCACATAAATTTAAGGGAGGATTTTATTAATGAACGTTACTGTTGAAAGAGTAGAAAATGAGGCAACTTTAAAAATTACCGCTCCGGCTGCTGAGGTAAACGCAGGCTATAAAAAGGCTGTACAAAAAATTGCTGACCAGGCAAATATCCCTGGCTTCCGTAAAGGCAAAGCTCCGCGTGCTATCATTGAAATGCACTATGGCAAAGAAGCTGTAAAACAAGAAGCTTTTGAAATCGTTGCTAACAAAGCATACAGCGAAGCTCTGAATCAGGAAAAGCTGATCCCTGTATCCGATCCTAAAGTTGAAGAATCTACCTTCGAAGAAGGCAAAGATATGGAACTGACCATTAAAGTAACCCTGAAACCGGAACCGGAACTGGGCGAATACAAAGGTCTGCATGTAGAGAAAAAAGAAGTTGAAGTAACCGACGAGCAGGTTGACGCTCAAATTAAAGACATGATGGGCCGCGACGCTAAAATGGTAGTTGCTGAAGAAGGCGCTGTAATTGAAAAAGGTGACTTCGCTATCATCGACTTTGCAGGTACTGTTGACGGCGAACCGTTCAGCGGCGGTGAAGGCAAAGGCTATCCTCTGGAAGTTGGTTCCAACTCCTTCATCCCCGGCTTCGAAGATCAGCTGGTTGGCCTGTCTAAAGGCGATTCTACTGACGTAGAAGTAACCTTCCCGGAAGATTACTTTGTTAAAGACCTGGCTGGCAAAGAAGCTATCTTCAAAGTAAACATCCAAGACGTAAAACGCAAAGAGCTGCCGGAACTGAACGACGAATATGTTGCTTCCAAGACCGAATTCAAAACTGTAGAAGATCTGCGTGCTAACTACAAAGAGCGTATGCAAAAAGCTGCTGAAGCTAACGCTAAAGCTGAATACGAGCATGAACTGATTGACCTGGCTGTAGCTAACGCTAAATTCAGCGTTCCGGAAATCATGATCGAAGACAAAATCAGCCAAATGGTTGAAGAAATGAAAATGAGCCTGGAAAGCCGTAAAATGAGCCTGGATATGTACATGCAATACACCGGTCTGGACATGGCTAAAATCCGTGAAAACCAACGCCCGGTTGCTGAAGAAAACGTTAAGACCGATCTGGTTCTGGACGCTATCGCTAAAGCTGAAGACATTCAGGTTGACATGGCTGACGTTGATGCAGAAATCGCTGCTATTTCCGCACAACACGGCGCTTCTCCTGAAGAAGTTAAGAAAATCATCAAAGGCAACGGCACCATGGGCTTGCTGCTGGCTAACATTCTGCGCCGCAAAGCTGCACACGTTGTTATCGACAGCGCAAAATAATTTTAGGTTATACTTACAGTAAAGGAGTGTGACAAAATGAATTATGTGCCTATCGTTGTTGAACAATCTAGTCGTGGAGAACGTTCCTATGATATTTATTCACGTCTTTTGAAGGATAGGATTGTTTTCGTTACCGGTCCGATTGATGACAATATGGCAAATGTTGTCATTGCTCAGTTATTGTTTCTGGAGTCCGAGGATCCGGACAAAGACATCCATCTGTATATTAACAGCCCCGGCGGCAGCGTAAGCGCCGGTATGGCTATTTATGATACGATGCAGTATATTAAGCCTGACGTTTCTACTATCTGCATGGGCATGGCTGCCAGCATGGCATCCGTGCTACTGGCAGCAGGCGCGCCGGGCAAACGTTTTGCATTGCCGTATTCCCGTGTTATGATTCATCAGCCCTTGGGCGGTGCACAGGGCCAGGCAACGGAGATTGAAATCCATGCCCGTGAAATTCTGCGTATCCGTGAAGAAATGAACCAGGTTCTGGCAAAGCATACCGGTCAGACAGTGGAAAAAATTGCTGCCGATACCGAGCGCGATCATTATCTGACAAGTAAAGAAGCTAAGGAATATGGCCTGATTGATGAGGTTGTTTCCCGTAGTAAATCTGCAGAGTAAGATATACTATAAGGAGATTTAAAATATGAATTTTGATGAAGGACATGATGGAAAACCATGCTGTTCCTTTTGCGGCAAGCGTGAAGGTCAGGTAAAAAGACTGATTTCCGGTCGTGGAGTATTTATCTGCGATGAGTGTGTCGACTTCTGCAAATCCATGCTTGACGAGGAAAAAGAAAGCGATGCTGCCGAGCAGTTGGCGAATGTAGCTGATCTGCCGAAGCCTCAGGAAATCAAGGCAATCTTAGATGAGTATGTTATTGGTCAGGATGAGGCTAAAAAAACCTTGTCCGTAGCAGTATATAATCATTACAAGAGAATCAACTACGAAATCCAGAATCCGGAGTCCAAGCGCGACCTGGAGCTGCAGAAATCCAATATTCTGATGCTCGGTCCTACCGGTAGCGGCAAAACACTGCTCGCCCAGACTCTGGCAAAGATTCTGCAGGTTCCCTTTGCTATTGCTGATGCTACTACCTTAACGGAAGCAGGCTATGTAGGCGAGGATGTTGAAAACATTCTGCTCAAGCTTATCAGCAATGCCGATTATGACATTGAAGCTGCTCAACGCGGCATTATCTATATCGACGAGATTGATAAAATTGCCCGTAAATCCGAAAACGTTTCCATTACCCGTGATGTTTCCGGTGAAGGTGTTCAGCAGGCTCTGCTGAAAATCCTTGAAGGTACTGTTGCCAGCGTTCCGCCTAAGGGAGGACGTAAGCATCCGCATCAGGAGTTTATCAATATTGATACAACCAATATCCTGTTTATCTGCGGTGGTGCCTTTGCTGGACTGGAGCATATCATCAATGCCCGCGTAGGTAAGAAAAACCTGGGCTTTGGTGCTGATATCCGCCGTAAGGAAGAGGTTGATAACGAGGCTGTATTTGCCAAGGTATTGCCTGAGGATATCATGAAGTTCGGTATTATTCCGGAATTTGCAGGACGTATGCCGGTAGTAGTAACACTCAATCCGTTGGATGAGGCTGCCCTGGTACAAATACTGACTGAGCCGCGTAATGCTTTGGTTAAGCAATACCAGCGTTTCCTGGAAATGGATGGCGTGGAGCTGGAGTTTGAACCGGGTGCTCTTACTGCTATTGCTGAGGAAGCATTGAAACGTAATGCCGGAGCGCGTGGCCTGAGATCTATTATTGAATCCACCATGCGTAACGTAATGTATGATGTTCCTTCCCGTGATGATGTAACAAAGTGCATTGTTACTGAAGCTACTATACGCCAGCATTGCGAGCCGCAAATGCTTACAAAATAACAAAATATCTAAGGGGGAAGGATTATTATACCTTCTCCCTTATTTTATCGCTATGGCAAGTATGCCTGTGTGCGTACTGCCGATAAATTTCTCTCTTGTTTTGGGAGCTTAAGGAGGGATTATATGGCTAATTTGATAATTACAAAGCCCCTTCTTGCTTTGAGGGGCGTCTTGATTTTTCCGGGCATGATTGCCAATCTGGATGTCGGCCGAGAAAAATCTATAGCTGCTATTGACGCAGCCGAAGGTACGGACAAGCAAATTATTCTGGTTGGGCAAAAACAGCCTGAGCAGGAAAATGTTGCTGCCGATGATTTATATGAATGGGGGGTTCTGGCTAATATCAAGCAAAGGCTGCAGCTGCCTAACGGTGCTGTGCGCTTGCTGGTAGAAGGCCTGGAGCGCGTACATGTGCTGAATGCGGTAGAGGTTCATGAGAATGAGCAGGATTTCTTTGTCGGTGAGGTAGAAGTAGTGCCTGCTGACGATGCGGTCGATGCCGAAGCAGAAGGCCTGCGCCGTCTGCTGCTGGATGTCTTTGAGCAATGGGTACTGCTTACGAAAAAGGTTAATCCCGATACGGTGCAGTCGCTTAAATCTCGTACTGATTTAAGCAAGGTGCCTGATATTATTGTCGGCTATCTGCCGCTGTCTTTGACCGAAAAGGAAGAGCTGCTGGAAATGGCGCCGCTGAAGCTGCGTCTGCGTAAATTATACGAGATTCTGGTGTGTGAGCAGGAAATTGCCGATGTAGCCAAAAATATTTCCGAGCAGGTACACCAGCAGGTGGAGCAGAATCAGAAGGAATATTATCTGCGTGAACAGATTAAGGCTATTAGCAAGGAGCTTGGCGAAAACGAAGACGTGCAGGCAGAAATCGCTGACTACAAGGAGCAGATGTCCAAGCTGGAAATGCCGCAAAACGTTGCGGAAAAAATCAATAAGGAGCTGGGACGTCTGGCGAAAATGCCGTCGATGACGCCGGAGGGAGCGGTAATCCGCACCTATATTGATTCTTTGCTGGCATTGCCTTGGGGCAAATTTACCAAGGATAATTTTGACCTGGATAAGGCTCAGGCTGTTCTTGATAATGACCACTACGGCCTGAAGAAGGTTAAGGAGCGCATTCTGGAGTATCTGGCAGTACGTGCATTGTCCAAAAGCACACGCGGACCTATTCTGTGTCTGGTAGGACCTCCGGGCGTAGGCAAGACCAGTTTGGCAAGCAGTATTGCCAAGGCTATTAAGCGTAAATTTACCCGCGTTTCTTTGGGCGGTGTGCGTGATGAAGCGGAAATCCGCGGTCATCGCCGTACCTATATCGGTTCTATGCCGGGACGCATTATTCACGGTATGCAGGCTTGCGGCTGCATGAACCCGGTATTCCTGTTGGACGAGATTGATAAAATGGCTTCTGATTTTCGCGGTGATCCGGCTTCAGCGCTGTTGGAGGTGCTTGATCCGGAGCAGAACAACAGCTTCAGTGACCACTTTATTGAATTCCCGTTTGATTTGTCGCATGTATTCTGGATTGTAACAGCTAATGCCGTAGATACTATTCCGCCGGCTCTGCTGGACCGTCTGGAGATTATCCAGCTGAGCAGCTATACTGATGAAGAAAAGGTTAAGATTGCTCAATTGCATCTTTTGCCGAAGGAGCTTAAGCTGAACGGCTTGGAAAAATATAAGGTAAGCGTCAGCGAAAAGGCTATCCGCCGTGTAATTCATGACTATACCAGGGAAGCAGGCGTGCGTAACCTGGAGCGTAAGCTGGCAGGCATTTGCCGTAAGGTTGCGTTCAAAATCGTCAAGGGCAAGAGTAAGGGCGCTCAGGTAACAGAAAAGAATCTGGAAAAATATCTGGGACCGGTTATTTACCTTGATGATGATATCAGCCTGAAATCAAGTGTCGGCGTTGCCAATGGCCTGGCATGGACCAGTGTCGGCGGCGAGCTGCTGAAGGTAGAGGTGCTGGCGTTTAAGGGCAAGGGCAACCTCACGCTTACAGGTCAGCTGGGCGATGTAATGAAGGAGTCGGCTCAGGCCGGTTATACCTATATCCGCAGCCGTGCGGAAGCGCTGGGGATTGCAGCCAACTTTGGTGAAACGATGGATATCCATATCCACCTGCCGGAGGGCGCTGTGCCCAAAGACGGACCGTCTGCCGGCGTAACAATGGTTACTGCCATGGTATCGGCGCTGACAGGTAAAAAGGTTAAAGGCAAGCTGGCGATGACCGGCGAAATTTCCCTGTCCGGCAAGGTATGGCCTGTCGGCGGTATTAAGGAAAAAATGCTGGCGGCTTATCGCTATGGCGTAAAGACAGTACTGCTGCCGAAGCGCAATATGCAGGATCTGGACGAGCTGCCGGAAAATATTCGTAAGGAAATGCAGTTTATACCTGTTGAGCATCTTGATGATGTTTTGAAGCTGGCATTGGAGGATAAAAATGAGTAAAGATAATTGGGATATTATCCGTGCTAAATATGTGGCCTCTGCAGTACGTGCAGACCAATATCCGCAGCCTGCTCTTATTGAGGCTGCCTTTATCGGCCGCAGTAATGTCGGTAAATCGTCGCTTATCAATTCACTCTGCCGCCGCAACGGCCTGGCACGCGTAAGCTCTACTCCGGGAAAAACGCAGACCATCAACTTTTATGAGCTGGAGGCTAAGCGCGTAGTTGAGGGTGAGGATGAAAGGGCATCCTTTTATCTGGTAGATTTACCCGGCTACGGCTTTGCTAAAACAAACCATAATAATAAGGACCAATGGTCCGGGTTTATCAGCAAATATTTATCCGGCAGTGAAAACCTCGGTGTTGTCTGCCAGCTGATTGATATCCGCCATAAGCCTATGGACAGCGATATGGAATGCTTTAACTGGCTGCGCAGCTGCGGCCTGAAGGTACAGGTTGTACTGACAAAATCCGACAAGCTTTCTAAAAATGCGGCCATGTCCCAAAAGGCACTCTTCAAGCGTGAAATGGGCCTGAAGGAGCATGAGATTATCACTTATTCCTCCTCACAGCATACAATGCGCGGCGAGCTGATTGAGCGTATCATGAATGCTTTATCCGCTAACGGTGTAGAGCAGGAGTAAAAGCTATGTTTTTAAACCGCTTATTGCTTTTTATCATGGCGCTTTGCCTGGGAAGCCTGCTGGTACGCATGCATCTGCCGATACCGTTTTTGCTGGGCGGCCTGCTGACTGCTTTGCTTTGTAAAACTCTGACACATCGCAGCGACGTAAGCTGGCCTAAGCAATGGCGTGAATATGCATTGATGGTTGCAGGCTATGGTATCGGTTCTACCTTTACAGCCGACACTTGGAATAACTTTCTGGCTGAGCTGGTTGGTGTAGCGGAAGCAACGATAGTTATTTTGGCTGCCAGTATTGCCTTGGCCTTTGTTACGGCAAAGCTGGCGCGGGAAAACCTCAAAAGCTGCATTATGGGTATGCTTCCCGGCGGCATGACGCTGACGATGTTGCTTTGCGAGGACGACAAGGAGGTCAATCCTAATGTTGTCATGGTAATGCAGATTCTGCGTCTGCTGGGTGTAGTTATTACTGTGCCGTTTCTTGTAATCTGGCTGCTGAACGCGCAGGTGACGGGCAGCAGCGTAGCATTGCCCAATCATGGCGGAGTGCATTGGCTTGTTGTAGTGCCATTGTCTATATTGGGCAGCTTTATAGCAACAAAAATACATATGCCGACGCCGAAACTGTTAGGACCGATTTTGGCGACGGCTGCATTTTCCGTCTTTGACGGCGGTGTGCAGCCTGTGCCTTTTTGGCTCATGGCGGCGGCGCAGGCCAGCATCGGTCTGTTCATGGGTATGCAGCTTGATGCGGACCGCATCGTAAAAACAGAAAAAATGGTGCCCTATATTCTTATCGGTACGGCGATACTCATTGTTGTGAGTATCGGTATGGCTAATGTGCTTTCCGCACGCTACAGTTTTTCGCTGGTAACGGCGTTTCTGGCGATGGCGCCGGGAGGTATAGCCGAAATGTCTTTAGCCGGTATGAGTATGGGTGAGAATGTTTCGATTATCCTGACCTATCAGCTGGTGCGTGTGCTGGTGATAAATATCTTTATCCCGCCGCTGCTGGCATGGTGGTTTAAGGCTAAGCAGGCATAATTTTAGAGGATTGCAGAAAAATTTTTCATGATTTAAGAAAAATTTTTCTTGCAGTCCTCTTTGCTTTTGTATGTAAAATCCTTGTAAAATAGCATGGTGCAAGGCTTTGAAGCATTACAAATATCTATCGGGACATAAAAAGTCCGTAGTGGACAAAAACGTCATAAGGTGTTATACTTAATGCATGTTAAGGCAAGACCTTAAAATAAAGCAGAAAGGATGATATAAAAATGACTTTTGAAAAATTTGTTGAAACTCTGTGCAACTTTAAATGGTATATGATTCACTGATCTCGGGAGGTGAGAATAATGCTGGAAAAATTTGTCAAAGCTTTATATGAAATGAATTTCTACTATATCCATTAACAGGTGGTATAAAAATGAAGATTGCTAAATCGTAAGAACGCTTGCAGCTGAGCTGTAGGCGTTTTTTATTGCCTTAAAGCCGGTTGCGGCTGATATAATAGATTTTTTATTGTATTATATGTAAATTAAACACAAAGAACAGTTAATCAGAAATGGATGCAGCTACACATAAGACTGATATATACATGGAATGAAAACACAAAAATAAAAATCAATGAAAAAGGTTGACAAGATAAATAGTAACTGCTATAATTAAGTCAACAAGTTGATATTGATATTACAGGTGCGAATGCTCAATAGAGAAGCCGGTGAAAGTCCGGCACGGTCCCGCCGCTGTGACGTGGAGCGTGTTTTGTTTATACCACTGGAGGGGTCCTCTGGGAAGGTGAAACACGTGAAGAAGCGAAGCCAGAAGAACTGCCTGTAAGATGCATCGTCGTTTGACCTGCGAGAGACGGGGAGAGATGTCGTAGAGCTGTAGTATAGGCTTGTGCGCCTAGTAGCTTTTGATATTTCACCGTTTTTCAAAAGTCCTGCCCATATTGGGTAAAGGATTCTTTTTGAGAAACGGTTTTCTGTTTCTTATGCCATTGAAGGTCATGTGATGGCTGTGACCTTTTGGAGAGTGGCCGGGCCATCGATGTTATCTGTCATACTTGTCCGCGATACTGGACATATCGTGTTTTTCAAATCCCATTCTCAAATTTTTCTTTTAGCTGAGAACATTTCCTTTCTCCTCTCAAGTACGACAGCGTAGGGGTGCGCTGTCGTGCTGACAATCCAGCCATCACAAATGTGGTGGCTTTATTTTTTGCTGTTTAAAGGGAGGTTATTGATATGAAAGAATTATATTTGGCAGGCAAAATTGCTGAACTGCTAGCAGCCTTTGAAGGTATGAAAGGCGTTGAAGAAGTTGTTGCCGGACGTGCTAAAGCCAGCGGTGAGCTGGAAGTAAAGTGCGTACGTGTGCAATATAACCCCAAAAAGACAGATATCTGCGAGCTTTTGAAAAAATACTTTAATGAAGGTGTAAATCCCTATATCATCGCAGAAGATCCTTTGGAACAGGCTGCTGTTATTTACAAGGCTGCCGAAGATGTTCCGCAGATTGAATACTATGCCCGTTTTATGCAGAACCGCGGCGCAGAGCCGGGTGCTGCTTTAGGCAACATGATTCTTAATGATACTATGCCTGAAGAAAACGAGCTGCGCAGAGTCCAGATTAATTACGGACGTCTGCAGGAGTTCCTGGCAGATTAAACTGCCTGTTATTTTGTTATATACGGCCTGGACAACCGTGACCGTGTATATAAATGCTGTTTGCTTCTTAAAATCTATCCAAGCAAGGATGCGGCACATGTCCCCTGATGACCGGGTGAGAGCGGTCGGATAGCAGCTGCATCAGCAGACGAGATTGGCTGGAGGTGATATGCGTTTCAGCTTGGTGCTGTGAGCTTTTTCACAGTAATGATTAAATTATTAAAGGAGGATTATTTGAATGGCTGATGAACAACAAAAAACTGCAGCAGTCGTTGATGGCGAAAGACCGTTGACAGACAAAGAACTGGAAGCCATGTTGCGTAAGTCAGAGAAAGTAACCGAATTCCCGGAGGTAACTTTTGATGAATTTACCGAACCCACCTGGGATGAATGGGTGGAGGCATGTAATGCACTGTTGAAGGGCAAACCCTTTGACAAGATCATGTATACCAAAAACTACGAGGGCATTACCTTTGACCCGATTTATACTCGTAAAGGCACTGATGCAATTCTGCCGACCAACGATTATCCCGGTATGGGCGATTTCCTGCGTGGCGCAACTGTTAACGGTTATGTACACGAGCCTTGGGGCATTGCACAAGCTTGCGATGAAACCCTGCCGGCTGAAAACAACGAGCTGCTGAAGGAAGAAATTTCCAAGGGCTCCACTGTTTACAATATCAAACTGGATACTGCAACCAAAAACGGCGTAGACGTTAAAGATGCAGAAAAACCTGGCGATATTGGCGTGAACGTTACTACCGTTGAAGATATGAGCGTTCTGCTGGATGGTCTGAAACTTGACAAATATCCTATTATGATGTACACCGGTGCCGGCGCTAAAAACCTGCTGGCTCTGACTGTTGCTGCTCTGAAGGGTGCAGGTCATGATGTAAAAACCCTGCGCGGCGTTATCGGCGGCGACCCGATCGGCGAGCTGGTAAAAACCGGTAAAACCGAAACCTCTCTGGATGCTTTGTATGATGAAATGGCTGAAACCATTAAATTTGCTAAAGCTAATACTCCGGAGCTGCGCACTGTTTTCATCAACAGTGATGCTTACACCGATGGCGGTGCTGAAGCAGTACAAGAGGTTGCTTACACCTTTGCTACTGCAGTTGAATATGTACGTCAAATGCAAAAACGCGGTGTTGAACTGCACGATATTGCTAACTCCCTGTACTTCTGCTTCAACCAAGGTGCTAACTTCTTCATGGAAATCGCAAAACTGCGTTCCCTGCGTATGATCTGGGCAGCTATTATGGAAGCATTCGGTGCTGAAGAAGCAGACCGTGCTATTAAAGTTCATGGCCGTTGCGCTCGCTTCACTAAAACCGTTGTTGACCCGTATGTTAACATGTTGCGTAACTGCACCCAAACCTTCTCCAGCGTTGTAGGCGGCGTTTGCACTTATGACAATCCGCCGTTTGACGAGCTGATCCGTAAAGGCGACGTATTCTCCCGTCGTATCGCTCGTAACCTGCATGTAATGCTGCAAGAAGAATTTGGTATGCTGAGCCCGATTGATGCTGCTGGCGGTTCCTGGGGCATTGAAACCCTGACCAAGCAGATTACCGAAAAAATCTGGGCTGAGTTCCAAAAGGTTGAGGAAATGGGCGGCATCATTAAAGCTCTGGAAGCCGGCTATCCGCAAGCACAAGTTGCTGACGTTCTGGCTAAGCGCTTCAAAGCTCTGGAAATGCGCAGCGATCGCGCTGTTGGCGTAAACATGTACCCGAACATGACCGAAGAACCGCTGGAGCGCCGCGAAGAGGACACTCCGAAACTGAAGAAAGAACGCGAAGCTGCTGTTGCTGCTTACGTTGCTGACATCGACACCAACTACCTGGCCGGCAAGCTGGCTGCTGTTGAAACTGTTGAAGGCGCAATCGAAGCATTCAGCAACGGTGCTACTATCGGCCAGGTTGCTGCTGCATCCTGCAAGGCTGAAGCTCCGGAAACCGTTGAAGCAATCGCTGCTCATCACTGGACCGAGCGCTATGAAGCACTGCGTTTCGAAACTGAAGACTATGTTAAGAAAACCGGCAAAAATGTTGAAGTATTCCTGTGCAACATGGGACCGATTCCTCAACATAAAGCTCGTGCCGACTTCTCCACCTCTTTCCTGCAGGTTGGTGAATTCAACGTTCATCTGAACGATGGTTTCCAAGACGGCGAAGATGGCGATCAATACGAAAAATGCCTCAAAGCTTTCAAAGAAGGCGACTACGATGTTGCAGTTATCTGCTCCACCGATGCTACCTATCCGGAAATCGTTCCGAAACTGGCTCCGATGATTAAAGCAGCTATGAAACCGTCCGCTACTCTGTTCCTGGCCGGTGCTGCTCCAAAAGACATGGAACAAGTTTACAAAGATGCTGGCGTTGACGATTTCATCAGCGTAAAAGCTAACTGCTTCCAAACTCTGAAGATGCTGCAAAAGAAGAAAGGGATGATTGAATAATGAGCATTAATCCGGATTTCACTAAAGTAGCCCTTCCTGATCATCCTTCTTGTTCTTATGACGAATGGAAGAAAAATCTGGAAGAAAAAATGGGCGAAAATTATGATGCCCTTTATGATACTACCTTGGAACGTATTCCTAAAGCTCCGCTGTACACCAAGGATATCTATGATAAATGTAACCATTTGGACTTCATGAGCGGTATTCCTCCGTTCCTGCGTGGTCCTTACTCCACAATGTATGTATTCCGTCCGTGGACTGTACGTCAATATGCAGGTTTCTCCACTGCGGAAGAATCCAACGCATTCTATCGTCGTAACCTGGCTGCAGGCCAAAAAGGTCTGTCCATCGCGTTCGACTTGCCGACTCACCGCGGCTATGACGCTGATAACCCGCGTGTAGTTGGTGACGTTGGTAAAGCAGGCGTATCTGTTTGCTCCATGCTCGATATGAACATCCTGTTCTCCGGTATTCCTCTGGATCAGATGTCCGTATCCATGACTATGAACGGCGCAGTACTGCCTGTACTGGCATTCTTCATCGTATCCGGTGAAGAACAAGGTGTTGATAAATCCATCATGGCCGGTACCATTCAGAACGATATTCTGAAAGAGTTCATGGTACGTAACACCTACATTTATCCGCCTGCTATGTCCATGCGTATCATCGGTGATATTTTCGAATATACCACCAAATATATGCCTAAATTCAACAGTATTTCCATTTCCGGTTACCATATTCAAGAGTGCGGCGCAACCTGCGACCTTGAATTAGGCTACACTCTGGCCGATGGTATGGAATATATCCGTACCGGTGAAGCTGCGGGCCTGCCTGTAGACGCATTCGCAAAACGTCTGTCCTTCTTCTGGGATATGGGCAAAAACTACTTCATGGAAGTTGCAAAAATGCGTGCTGCTCGTGTTCTGTGGGCTAAGATTCTTAAGAGCTTCGGCGCTAAGAACCCGAAATCCATGGCACTGCGTACTCACAGCCAGACTTCCGGCTGGTCTCTGACCGAACAGGATCCGTTCAACAACATCTCCCGTACTTGTATGGAAGCTATGTCTGCTGCTCTGGGCCATACCCAATCCCTGCATACAAACGCACTGGACGAAGCTATCGCACTGCCGACCGACTTCTCCGCTCGTCTTGCTCGTAACACCCAGCTGTACATCCAGGATGAAACCAAAGTCTGCAAGATTATCGATCCGTGGGGCGGTTCCTACTATGTTGAATACCTCACCAACGAAATCATTCGCCGTGCTTGGGCTCATATCCAGGAAGTTGAAGCACTCGGTGGTATGGCAAAAGCTATTGCAACCGGCCTGCCGAAAATGCGTATCGAAGAGTGCGCAGCTCGTCGCCAAGCTAACATCGATAGCGGTAAAGAAACCATCGTTGGCCTGAACAAATATCGTCTGGCTAAGGAAGATCCTCTGAACGTACTGTCCATCGATAACACCGCTGTACGTAACGCTCAGATTAAACGTCTGGAAAAACTGAGAGCAGAACGCGACAACGACGCTGTTGCACGCGATCTGGAAGCTATTACCCGCGCAGCAGAAACCCGTGACAACGGCAACCTGCTGGAAATGGCTGTACAAGCTGCTCGCGACCGTGCTTCCCTCGGTGAAATTTCTGACGCAGTTGAAAAAGTATCCGGTCGTTTCAATGCTGTAATCCACACTGTATCCGGTGTATACTCCAGTGAATTCAGCGGCAACGATGACATGGAAAAAGCTACCAAACTGGCTGATGAGTTTGAAAAACTTGAAGGCCGTCGTCCTCGTATCTTCCTGGCTAAAATGGGCCAAGACGGTCATGACCGCGGACAAAAAGTTCTGGCAACCTCCTTCGCTGATATGGGCTGGACCGTCGACGTTGGTCCTCTGTTCCAGACTCCGGAAGAATCTGCACAAGACGCTGTAGATAACGACGTTGATATGGTTGGCTTCTCTTCTCTGGCTGCAGGTCATAAAACCTTGCTGCCGGCAATCGTTGAAGAACTGAAGAAACGTGGCCGTGAAGATATCATGGTATGTATCGGCGGCGTAATTCCTGCACAGGATTACGACTACCTGTATGAACATGGTGCAGCAGGCATCTTTGGACCTGGTACCAACATTCCTAAGTGCTGCATCCAATTACTGCAAATGTTGGTTGACCGTGCAAAAGCTGAACACGCTGAAGACTGAGGTGATATAAATGCCTGAAACTGGTGAAAAAGATATTAGGCCGAGTTGGGTACCCCTGAAAAAAGATCCTAACTTTGCCTGCTCTGTAATGGGCGGGATTGACAGTGCCGTAAACGCTGTCAGCGAGGAGAAGTATAACCCTGTGGATAAAATTAGGAAATTCCCCTTGAGGAAAAAGCCTAGTCCGGAAGAGTTAATAAAAGGAGTCAGTGAAGGCGATCGTAAAACCTTATCTCAAGCTATTACTCTTATAGAAAGCAATGCACCGAGGGATTTTGATAAAGCACAGCGTGTCCTGCAGGCTCTTCTGCCGCGTACAGGCAAAGCTTTGCGCATCGGTATTTCCGGTGTACCGGGTGCCGGCAAAAGTACCTTTATCGAGTCCTTTGGCCAGATGCTGTGTCATCAGGGCTACAAGGTCGCAGTTCTTGCTGTCGACCCTACCAGCTCTATTACCGGTGGCTCTATTTTGGGTGATAAAACGCGTATGCAGATGCTTTCGCGTGAACCAAATTGCTTTATCCGTCCGTCCCCTGCAAAGGGTACCTTGGGCGGCGTTGCCCGTAAAAGCCGTGAAACCATGCTGCTTTGCGAGGCTGCAGGCTGTGACGTTATCTTAGTAGAAACCGTAGGTGTAGGCCAGTCCGAAATCACTGTCCGTTCGATGGTTGACTTCTTTATGCTGGTAGTACTGACCGGTGCCGGTGATGATCTGCAAGGCATCAAGAAAGGCATCATGGAGGTTGCCGACGCTATCGTTGTCAACAAAGCCGATGGTGACAATCTGCCGAAAGCTATTGTTACCCAGGGTGAGTATGAGCGTATGATTGAATTCATCCGCCCTGCTACCGAAGGCTGGAAAACTCACGCCTACAGATGTTCTGCTTTGACCAAGGAAGGCCTGCTTGAGCTTTGGGCAGTAATGCGCAAGTTCGAAAAGGTTACCAAGGAATGCGGTTCCTTCGACAGACGTCGCAAATCGCAGACTATTTCTTGGGTTAACAGCATGATTGACGAGCATTTACATAACCTGTTCTTTGAAGACCCGATGATTAAAGGACGCTTACCGGCAGTAATGGAAGCAGCTGTTAATGGCGTGGTATCCCCAAGTCAGGCTGTTACCGAGCTGATTAATGCCTTTGATATTGATCGTGCTTCAATGAGGCATCGCAATCAAAACAAATAAAGTCTGGCAAGAAAGCACCCAGTGGTGATTTTTGACCGGCAAGCTAAAGGCTGTCATTGATGAAGCTTCATCGGTGACAGCCTTTTTGTTTTTTATAATGGCTTATAGGTGCTGCAAAACATTAATATAAAAGTGTAAAAACACAATGTAAAACAAAGCGGGGCGTGAGAATTTTTAACCTAAAAAGAGTAAGAGATGCTAATTCTTTTATTGTCAACAAATAAGCGCCTCTTTAGTGATATGAGTTCTTACAATATTTTTTTCGAGAACTTTTTCGCTAAAGTCTTGACATTCTTAATCGGACTTAGTATAATTAAAAGCAACAAATCAATATTTCGTATGAAGCGCTAATTGGTGAAAATCCACACGGTCCCGCCGCTGTAACAGGTTTGCCTGGAGTCAGCAAAGCACTTCGTACAAGCATATGCTTGACCTGCGAGCGACAGGAGAAGATGTTAACAGACAAGATACTGTTTATGTGAGAGTGGCAGCTATCTTAATTGTGCGCATTAACCGTCTTTGCTTGCAAAGACGGTTTTTTTCAACTATCAAATGTGGGTCGAAATATTGATTTCCCAAACATTAGAACAAACCAAGCAAATCGGACAATTTGCTGTTCTGTTACGTAAAGATTTTTCAAATTCTCCTTCTCCTCCAATTTTATCGTGTGTAGCTTGTTACAGGGGTGTGGCAATGCAACAATAAAAAAACCGCCAGGTAAGGCGGCTTTTTTATTGCCTTCGCAAGGAAAGCATAAGCATAGTATTATAAAACAAAAAACCGCCGTGAGGCGGTTTTTGTTTTATAACGAGGAGTTTTTCAGGACTTCATCCAGGTTGCATACCTGTTGTGAATTACGTGTCTTGGAATAGAATTTGAGGAAATGCTGGGCAACGACGGAAAGCGGTCTGTCCTTAACCTTTACTACGGTTTTGTAAACGTCTGCCTTGATGTCGGATATAGGACGGGTGATAAATTCTTCACCAAGGTCCTCTCCGGGCTCTACAGGCACTATAGAAACAGCTGCCTTGACGCGTGTCCATTCCAATGTAGTGCTGCGGGTTGTGCTGGTGCAGGTGATACGCGGCACGATGGATGTCTGCGCACAGGCCTTGAGAAAAATTTCGGAGCAGCCGGAGCTGATGCTCAGAGGTACATCCTCTAATTCCTTAAGGGTGACAACCTTTTTGCTGTCGTCCAAAAAAACAGAGTTTTTATGGAAAACGGCTGTAAGCTCTTCATCGCGACGGAAGAGAACCTCAAAGTTATCCTGATGCTCTACCGGAACACTCAAAATTCCCAGCTCGGTAATACCGTTAAGCATTTGCTGTGTCTGTTCATTTATGCTTGCTTCAAACAGCTCACATTTGATATTAGGATAAAGAGCACAGAAATCCTTGAGTGAGGATTTGATGAATAAAGCACTGCGGGAGTTGGCAATGCTGAAACGCAGGGTACCTACAACACCGCCCATGATGTTTTCGATTTCGCTTTTGGCAAGATCCTCCAAAGCGCACATGTACTTTGCTTTTTGATAGAGGACGCGTCCTGCTTCGGTCAGGAGAATCTGACGGCTGCCGCGGGTGGTAATTATAAGCTTGGTGCCGAAATAGTTTTCCAGGGCACGCAGCTGCTTGCTGAGGGCCGGCTGAGCGATGTGTACGTAATCAGCCGCACCGGTAAAACTGCCGGCTTCGATAATTGCCAAAAAGTTTCTGTAATTGTCTAATTCCATGTTTTGCAGACCTCCAACTAAAACTAAACTTATGTAAAACAAAAACAGTAATGAATTCTAAATATGGGAATAATATAATTAGTTTATCATATTGCTAGTATGATTTCAAGAATTTAAGTGGTTAAGGCTATTATAGAACAGAAGAATGCTAAAAAGCAATAATAAAATGTCATATCTATAATTCCTATTAGCTATTTTTCTTATTAAGCAATATCTGTTATACTAAATGCGTATAAAGCAGGGGCCTTATACAGAGCAAATTGACAAATTGACTTATTCAAAGCAAAGGAGAGAACAATCATGGCTGAAACAAAAATGGCAGTCGAAAAAGAAATCGGTTTATTCGCACATCTATGCCGTCAACGCAACGGTGCAGCAAAAGTATTCCCGCATTGTGGTGAAAAAGGCTTTGCCTTCAGCAAAAGAGTACAGGGCTTCAAACTGAGCGAAGCATCCCTGAAAGCATTAAAAAGAGGTTAAGAAGAAAGATGAGCTTTGTACTGAACTATCTCAAAGAGTTGGACAGAGAATACTATAGTAAGTGGTTTAAGAATATTTTGCTTTAAGCTTTAGACAGCAGCATTATAATATGCCAGTCCGCGAGCGATGACGTTATAGCCTACCTCCTTGTACGTCGTTGGCAGACTGGCTTTTTGTTCGCCTAAAATATTCCTGACTGATATATGAATAATGCTACATAGGTATTTTTATTCCGGCGATAATTATAGTATAATGTAAAACTGCCTGCTGTAAAAAATAAGTGGAAATTAGTTCCAAAATATATTTAATTACTTTCCGAAATATACTTAATTCATATAACTTCTATTCCAACTAGGTATTTTTATTATTTTGGAATATATTGTATAATCTCTAACAGTGAAAGGCACTCTCCAAAAGGAACAAGAAAGGAGCTGATAAGTTTTGGACATTGCACTTATCATGAATGATGAAAAAGAAGATTCTAAGATTCGGGAGTACCTGAAACAGGTAGACAAGAAGTTTTACTATCGAGCTATCGAGAACAGGAAAAAGGAAGGTAAAGTCTTCCCGCATCGAGGCGAAGATGGCAAGCTCTTTGTAAACACTTTTCAATATGTAAACCTATTTAAGAAGAAATAAGTGGAGGGAAATTTTTATGACACCAGCAATTAAATGCTTGATTTTGTTAGCAGTAGTTGCACTGTTATTCGTTACCGAAATGATTCCGCTGGCAATGACCGCGGTTCTGGCTGCTATAGCCTGCAGTGCATTGGGCCTGGTTCCTGAGAACCAAATCTTCCTTGGCCTGGCAGATTCTACTGTAGTTCTTTTTGGCGGTATGTTCGTCGTTGGCGCTGCTATGTTTTACACCGGCCTTGCTCAAAAGGTTGGCGGCGCTGTAGTAAAGCTGTTTGGTACCAATGAAAACAGCCTGATGTTTGGTCTTATGATTATTGCAGCTGTTATGTCTGCGTTCTTGTCTAACACTGGTACCACCGCTTGCCTGATTCCTGTAGTTATGGGTATCTGCGCACAAGCAAAGCTTTCCGCTTCTCGTCAGCTGATGCCGTTGGCTTTCGCTGCCGGCCTTGGCGGTACCTGTACCTTGATTGGTACCCCGCCGAACATTCTGGCAAACGTTGCTCTGAAAGCAGCTGGTATGCCGGAGCTGCAATTTGGCTTCTTTGAATATGCCTACATCGGCATTCCTATTACTGTTGCCGGCATAGTTTACATGATGTTCCTTGGCAAATATATTCTGCCGGAAGCTAAAACCGACGAGGTTGCAGATGTAGAGCAGGAGATTGATGCTACTAACACTACTCCTAAAAAACAGATGATCTGCGGTATCATCATGGTTGGCGTTATCGGTTCTATGGCAACCAGCGTCGTTCCTCTGGAACTGGCTGCTGTTGTCGGAGCGGTACTGTGCGTACTGACAGGCTGCATCACTGAAAAACAAGCCTATAACTCCATCGACTGGATTACCATCTTCCTATTTGCAGGCATGATTCCTGTTGCAACAGCTATGAACACCAGCGGCGCCGGCAAGCTGATTGCTGAATTTACCGTAAGCCTGATGGGCGGTAACCCGTCTCCGTATCTGGTAACTGCTGTACTCTTCGGTCTGGCAGTTGTCCTGACTCAGTTTATGAGCAACACCGCTTCTAAAGCTCTGCTGTGCCCGGTTGGCATTGCACTGTCTACTCAAATGGGTGCATCTCCGAAAGCTGTACTGATGGCAATCCTGATTGCTTCCAGCTGCGCATTCGCTTCTCCGGTAGGTACTCCTCCGAACACCCTGGTACTTGGCCCTGGCAAGTACAAATTCATGGATTATGTAAAATGCGGCGGCGGCTTGGTAGCAGTCAGCATGATTGTTGCAATCATCGTTATTCCTATCGTATGGCCGTTCTTCCCAACTGCAGCATAATTAATTAAAGACATAAGTCTTACCACCTTTCTTAACATGTCTGCAACGCTCCCAAATGGGAGCGGTCAGCAGACGCAAATTGGATAGAGAACAATTTATTATAGACGGGGCGGAAGCTGCCCTGACGCACAAAGCTTCAAAGATGCTTACAATTACAAATTCCTTCTTTCTGTATATATTTGCTTAGGGGACATTGGCAGTATATATAGGATATAAATGAAAAGACTACCCTTCGTCATGTTGGACAGAGCATGGCGGAGGGTAGTTTTAATTTTGTACGGCAGATAAAAAATATTCCCCTATATATAATAGTCGAAAGTTGATTTAGCAGCAAATAGAGTAGTGACTAGAGAGAAGAGAGATGCGCAGCGAAGCTCAAGGCGAAAAAGCTGCGTTCGTCCAATTCAAACGCTGTAGCTGAGTACATAGATTATTATAACAACAGAAGAATTCAAGCTAAAGCAAAATGGATGCCTTCCTCTAAATTCAGAGAAGCATCCATGATGGGAAGAACTATAGTACGAAGCACCATTTAAAAGCTTCTTCAAGATATTTGTACAACTTGACAGCAGGGTTATTTTTAGTATATCTTTAGTAGTATAGTAGGCATGAAAGGTTTCTCATGAAAATTATTTTAAGGTGGAGGTAGTGGCTTACATGAAAAAGAATCCAAATAAATGTCGTTTGCTGCGCGTTTTTGAATATATGCTGAATACAGACGAGGAACATCCTTTGAATGTGACAGAGATTCAACAGAAGCTGCTAGAGGATGGAACCTGCGATAAACTTCCGGACCGTAAGTCTATTTTACGGGACTGGGCAAGTATTAATGAGTGCGGCTATGAGCTGGAGAGCTGCGCAAACCATAATAAAGGCAAGTATATGAACGGTAAGCAGAGAACATTTGAAGGCTATCAGCTGAAAATGCTGGCGGACGCCGTTGCATCTGCGCGCTTTCTGGCAGCAGATGATGCACGTAAGCTGGGTGATGCAATTATGACTTTGGGCACGGAATCTGATAAAGAGCTGCTCAAAAAGGCTGTTATCCGTGACGAGAGTCTGAATGTGGCGACAAAGCAGGCTAAGTATAATTTTGACAGGATATTAGAGGCTATCCGCGAACGTAAGCAGATTAGCTTTCAATATAATGATAAGCATCTGGCAAAGCCTGCGCAGGAGGACTTGCGCAATGGTGGTATGATATATTATGTCAGCCCCTATTATCTTGTGCCTGCGAAAAATGATTATTATGTGATTGCCTGCACGGGCGAATATAAAAATTTCAGCCATTACCGTGTTTCCCGTATGATTAATGTAAAGGAAACGGAGCTGGCAGCTAAAGATATCAAGCTCAATGAGACTTATAAAAAATTGTTGGCAGATGGCAAGGGCATTAGTGATTATCTGCGCGAGCATATTAATATGTGGTTTGGTGATACGCAGCGGGTAAATTTGCATTGCAAGCAGCGGACACGCCTGGATGTATTGGGAACGTTTGGTAATCTGCTGAATATTAGTGACTGTAAAAACGACAAGGAATATTTTACGACCAGCGTGCAGGTGCAGGCTGACGGTGGCTTTTTTAACTGGGTTGCAGGCATGGGCGGTAATGTGATTATTACAGGGCCTGAGTGTGTGCGTGAAGCGTATAAGGAGTATTTGCAAGAGCAGCTCAAGCTGTATAAGTGAAATGTTTAGGGTACTCAGGAAGATGCTAAAACTCTAGGCTCATTCTCAAAATAAAAAATAAGCGTAGCTTCTGCGTAGGGCAGAGGCTGCGCTTATTTTTTAGTTGCTATATTGATAAGTATGCTAGAAATGGTTATATGTTGCTGTGTGAGATTTTATTAGTAAAGCAAAAAACGCTTGACAGTGAATGAAAAGCATGATATCATAATAACGATGATAATAATCATATTAACAACGTTGTCAATATTAAGGAGGAATGAAAAATGGCTACAATTACTAGCTTGACTGCCCATCAGCTTTTAGATATTGCTAAAGATGAAACAAAGAAGCTGGATTCTGGAGAAATTTTTATTGTTCGTGATTTATTCAAAGGATATGAATGGAATAGAATAGAAAGAAAAAAAAGGCTGTTATTGGGAACATTGTTTCTACATGAATGTTCTGGTGGGGATTTTAAACCAATTAGTAAAACTTCTTCTGGACAGCAAAAATATCAAAAGCTTTGATTAATGTAGTTTGGAAAAATAAATAAAATATGACTAAATATGAAAGGAGGGCTTAAAATGACACCAAGAGCTATATTAACCTCAATCGGAGTAAAATTGGGTGCTTTTCCCAATAGTATTGACTTAGATTATAGTAAGCCACCTAAATTGGTGATGACATTAACACAAGCAGCGGCTGGTTTTTCTAATCCTATTAATATGCAAGATACTAGAGCTTGTTTTGAAGCGTGGTGCTTGATTATAAAGGCTAAAACTAAAACTAGCAATCCTGGTTTAAAAATTGAGTTAAATGTAAATGGTATAACTGTTGCTAGCTACCATGGTGGAAAGCCAGCCAATGGGCATTTAGGAAGATTCTTATATAGAATTTTAAAATTTAGCGAACAATATGCAGGTTGGTTTCAACTTAGTCCGATTTTAGATAACCTAAAGAATAATTTTAAAACATATTTGGATAGCCACAAATTCGTAACTAGTGCACCCTCAGGTGGACCAAAAAAAGATATAGCAAATTATAATTTAGAAAGCTATGTTGAATACTTGTTTTGTGACTCAATTAGTGCACAAAAAGATATTTTAGGGTTGTCTAGTGGGACTACGATAGACAGACAATTACCTGTAAGCTTATTTGATGCTACTAAATCAAATACAACTGGAGTTTTTACAGGTGGAAAATCTGCAATAGATTTTTGGGCAGTAGATGGAGATACTATCAATGTCTATGAATTAAAGAGCGATAATCCTATGGTGGGCATAATTACGGAAATTTTTTTCTACAGCAATTATGTACATGATGTATTTATTAGCAAAAGTCTGGATCATGGCAAGGGAAGCGTTGAGATTGAAGATGGAACGTACCGTAGTTATGATAAAATTAAAGGAAATAAAGGAAAACAAGTGAAGGGAATAATGCTAAGTAATAGTAATCGTAAAGGATGGCATTCAAGTCTTGGTAAGCCAACTAGAAATGAAATAAAAAGAATAATGAATGCTAATGGTATGTTTGGAGCAATTCAATATGAATTTTTAGAATATCAGCTTAATCCGCTTAAAATTGGAGGATATTATATATCGAAGTAACTCCTTAAATTATGCATATCGAAGTCTTAACGTTTTAAAACGACCGTCTAAAGTTAGACCTAAAAATCTAACTTTAGACGGTTTTTTATAGCTAAAATTCTAGGCAGTTGTGGCATTTTTAGTATCTCGCATTTAGTATTATATAAGCAAGTAAACGAAAGGAGTGTAATCATGGCTACGAATATTGAATATCTACATGCAGACCAGATTGGTGGCTGTGTAACTTTAATTAGCACAGAGACAACGAAAATTTGTATTGATTTTGGTAAAAATCTTCCAGGAAGCAGGTATAAGGATGATGTAGAGGTTGTTGGCTTGACGTCTGGTGAAGCACAGTATGACGCAGTGTTCTTTACCCATTATCATGGTGACCACATTGGCTGCTTTGAGAAGCTGCTGCCAGAAATTCCGCTTTATATGAGCAGCTTGTGTAGGGATGTACTTATTAATACATACGCAGCCTTGGCTAGACACGATAACAAGTATAGTAAACAGGTGGAGCTTTTGCAGGACGCAGCACACACGCATATTATTTGGGCGCAGGATGTGATCAAGGTTGGGGATATTAAGGTTACGCCCTATACGATTGATCATTCTGCAACAGCGGCGATGATGTATCTTATAGAAACGCCGGATAAGCGTATTTTACATATGGGTGATTTTCGGACACATGGTTATATTGGAGATAAGCTGAAAAAGCTATTAAAATGCTATGTTCTGGAAAAACCTGTGGATGTGCTTATTACAGAAGGAACAAATCTTACGCGGGAAGATAACTATTTAACTGAGGAGGAGCTGGCTCAGCAGGCTGGGGAATTGATGCAGCAGCATAAGCTGATTTTTTGCCTATGTGCATCTACTAATTTTACGCGTTTACAGAAGTTTTACCGCATGGCTAGACAGGAGCATAAGGTTGTATTGTTAAATGGCTATATGCTGGCGCAGTTTAAAAGCTATTATAAATATAAGCAAGAGCTTTGCAATCGCTTATATCACAAGCAGGGCGAGAAGCCGTGGCAGCCTTATAAAATGTATACGCTTTTGCTGGATAAGGATTATCTGCATGATAACAGCACCTACCAAATACAAGATAGGCATCTGCAGGAACATGGAGCAGTTATTTTCGTGAGCGGGATGATGGCAGTAGCTACAGTAAAGAAGCTCTGGGAAAAATATAAGGAATTACAACCGTTAATAATATACTCTCAGTGGCAAGGTTATATTAAGGATAAGGGAGCTGAATATTATAAAGAGGATTTAGCAAGGCTGTGTACACAATATCCTACAGTGCAGCTACATACTAGTGGCCATGCGTCTAAGAAGGTGATAGAAGAAATTATCAGGCTAGTTGATGCTCAGGATTATACGGCGGTGATTCATTCAGAGAGGGCAGAGCTTATTGACAGGAGCAGTTTTGGCTGAGAGCTTAGAAATAAGCGATAACCGAGATGTGAGGAGGACTTTAAGATGACAGGTGTACAAAAATTAATATTGGGCTACATTGGAGTCAAAATAGCTAATTTTCCCGAAGATATTGTGTTAGATTATATTGAACCCAATAAATTGTTAATGAAATTAAAAAAAGAAGCGGCGGGCTTTTCCAAGCAGCCTCTTGCTATGCAAGATGATAGAGCTTGTTTTGAAGCTTGGTGCCTGCTTATCAAAGCCAAAACTAATAAGCCAGAATTAGAAATTGAGCTAGATGTAGAAGGCATAACTAATGCTAGTTACCCTGGTGGAAAGCCAGCTAACGGATATATGGGAAAGTTTTTATATAGAATTTTGAAATTTAGCGAGCAATACACTATGTGGTTTAAGCTTGCCCCAACTTTAGAAGCACTAAAGGATAATTTTAAAATATATTTGGCTGGTCATAGCTTTGTAGCAAATGAGCCTGTAAAAGAAGCAGAAGAGGATCTCGCAAACTTGTTAAATATGGGGCTAGAAAGCTATGTTGCCTACTTATTTTGTGATTCAGAGAGTGCTAAAAGAAATATTTTAGCATTGACCAGAGAAGCTATAGTAGGCAGACAATTACCTGTAGGCTTAGTTGAGGGCAGCAAGGCGAGCGGCAAGGAGCTGTTTGCGGGAGAAGAAGCTGCGATAGATTTTTGGGCAGTGGATGAAAATACTATCAATGTCTATGAATTAAAAAGCAAAAAACCTATGCTGGGCATAATTACGGAGAGTTTCTTCTACAGTAATTATGTATATGATGTATTTATTAGCAAAAATCTGAATCATGGAAAGGGAAGCGTTGCACACGAAGCTGTAGCATACCGTAATTATGATAAAATTCAAGCAGCGAGAGTAAAGGGAATAATGATAAATGATAATTATACTGCGAACCTACTAGAGATATTGGTTGGCACCAAAGACGACATAGGGTGGCATAGGCTGCTTAATTCTGCAACTAGAGATGAAATTAAAAAGGTGATGAACAGCAACGGCACTAACGGGAAAATACAATATTATTTTGTTAGCTATACACTAAAAGAACTTACAACTAACGCACCTAAAATATATTATATAGCAAAGCAGGTTCTTAAAGTATGTAGATGTTAGCTTTGTTAGTTTAGCGCTAAAAATTGTTGAATAAAAAACAGCGGTGAAAACAACATTGAAATTCTGTTTTCACCGCTCTTTTAAACGCTATAATATTTTTACGCAAATACATATTGCACCAGCAGCATATAGCCTATAGTGCCTGCTGCTATCGTCAGCAGCAGATTGCGCAGGGTTGCCTGCAGGATAACTGTCAGCGCTACGGCTATGGCTTCAGGCAGGCCGTGGCTGCCGCTAAGAATTTGCGTATCCTTGAGGGAGTAGACAACAAGCATGCCCATAACGGCCGCAGGCAGCATTTTACCCAAAAATGCTACCAGAAGGTAGTTTCCAATAAGACAGTATAAGAGCATGACCGGAATAGGGTAGCTGCCGTACAGGAGTGCGACACAAAAATTGGCGATACTTGGTTTTCACAACCAGGTATCGCCTTTTTCTATCTTTAACAGAATGGTTGAATCTTATTGGAGGTACATATGATGCAGGAACTGAACTATATTCGTTGTGGTGATTACTATATTCCCGACATTCGCTTACCGGAGGAAACCAGACCTATTGGTCGGTGGGGACGTATGCACAGAGATTATATCAAGGAGCATAATCCCATTCACTTTAACGATCTTTGCCTCAGTGGCGAACTGTGGACTTATCTGGCTGATTTGAACGAGCAGGCACAGGGTCGCCTCGAACTTATCATTGAGCAAATGAAAGCCGCTGAGGGCGTGATAGAGCGTATGAAGCAGCATAATCAGATGGCATGGGTTGGAGCCATGAATAGCATCCGCAACCGAGCTGAGGAAATCATCCTCCAAGAAATGATCTACGAGGAGGATGTGGTATGAGAATTCTTGAAGAATTTTGGTACGGCAACATCGAGCCAACTGAGTATGACACATCCTCTTGCAAAGAATACAAAAAACTGTTGGAGCTGATTTGCAGGAACGAAGAAAAGCTCAAAGCCACCATGACGGATGAGCAGAAAGAGCTGTTTGAGAAATACACCGATTGTGTGCGAGAGCATCAAACCAATACAGACTGTTTGATCTTTCAGAATGGCTTTAAGCTGGGCGCACGAATGATGTTAGAGGTCATGGAGGAATAATCAGACATTCCACAGTTGGGGCTTGTGCTTAAGTTGGCACAAGCCCCTTTTTTTACTTCGACACAGGTTGTGTATAAGTTGATTCCTATAACTTCGACGCAAGTTGCGTCGAAGTTTGAATCAGAAAAATACTATCACCTGATAAGTAAACAACTTTAGAGACAACATATATCTCAAAAATGAGCCATATTATACGACGAATACGCAAATATTTACATTTAGCTACTTGAGAACACCTTATAAAAGTGGTATACTTTAGATAATTCAGCGAACGCTGATTTTATATCAACGATAAATGAAATGGAATAAGCGATTTATGATTTTTATTGAGGTGTAGCAAATGTCTGTGAGTTATAAGAAATTATGGAAGCTCCTAATTGATCGTGATATGAAGAAAAAAGATCTTTGTGCCGCAGCAGGTATTAGTCATGCATCGATGGCAAAGTTAGGAAAGAACGAAAATGTAACAACTGATGTCTTAGTAAAAATATGCGCTGCGTTGCAATGTGACATAAGCGATATAATGGAGCTTCAGTTTGTCGATAAAGAGAATGTATAAATCATCGATAAAGAAAAGGGAAAAAGATATGAGCACACAACATTTGAAGATGCTTGATTTGTTCGCCGGAGCCGGTGGGCTTTCAGAAGGTCTATCAGAAGCAGGTTTCCATAGCTTATTTGCTTCTGAGATTGTTCCTGTATATGCCCAGACTTATCAGCGCAATCATCCTAATGCAATAGTACATACCGCTGATATTCGAGAGTTAGATGCAAACGAAGTACGTAAGCAGCTCAATCTCGAAAGAGGAGAACTTGATTTAATTGCAGGTGGCCCCCCGTGCCAAGGCTTCTCTATCAATGCTCCTGTTAGAAGTACTTTGGATGAGAGAAATCATCTTTTTAAGGAGTATCTTAGATTCGTTGACGCATTTGCTCCTCGAGCCGTGTTAATCGAGAATGTCCCAGGGTTGGTTTCTTTTGAACATGGCGCAACCCTCCATGCAATTCTTGATTCTTTGGCAGAGTTAGGATATGGCGCAGATGTTAGGATATTGGGCGCACCATACTATGGGGTTCCACAGATGAGATGGCGAACCTTTGTGTTAGGAGTAAGAGGAAGAGCTCTTCCTGCGGGTGCTTATCCCGAACCCATATATCATGCTCCTATTCGTGCTAATTTCACGAGCACATTTGATGGACAGTCCATTATTCAAACACCCTCGCCAGAAGCAAACGCAAACTTCGTTACAGTACATGAGGCAATTGGAGATTTGCCTGTTCTGAAGAGTGGTGAACAAGGTGACGCCATAAAAGAATATCGCTGTGATGCGTTCTCTGATTATCAACGCAGATCTCGTATCGGTTCAATTGGTGTTTTGAATCACGAAGCTCCCCGTCTTTCTCCAATCAACCTAAAGCGATTGGAATATATAAAACCCGGTGGGAATTGGACCGATATACCAGATGATCTACTTCCTAAAGGAATGCAGAGGGCTCGAAAATCCGACCACACCAAGAGATATGGCAGAGTTTTGCCGGATGGTCTTGCATCAACAATTCTCACTAAATGTGATCCTCACTGGGGGGCCTTCTTCCATTACGAACAAAATCGTTCGTTCACAGTGAGAGAAGCAGCTCGCTTGCAATCCTTCCCTGATCACTATGCATTTACAGGTAACCAGGCCGAACAATTTGCTCAAGTCGGCAATGCGGTACCTCCCTTGCTGGCACAAGCAGTCGGCTTGTCCTTAAAGTCCATCTTAGAAACGGAGGAATAAATATGTCTGGATATATTTCAGAATTCTTCGGATATCGTGCTGAAGACAATTCGGAAACAGCACTACAAAACACATCAAGGCAGGTGTGTCCTTTTCTTTCTTCTTTTTGTACGAAGGCACTTGGAGATAAGAACAATCGAACTTTGTCTGGCGTGTGTGCCGTTCGACAGGTTTCTTCTGGCTCACCCGACGTGATTTGCTGCCCGAATAGAATTTATGCCGAGAATTACAAAATGCTATCTACAATTGCACAGAAAGCATTCGGCTCGGAATATAAACTCTATGCGGGAAAACTGGCGGTTTCTAAAGCGAAAGAAGAAAATGGTGCTGTTGCTGTTTTCGGACATGGCTGGGGTGGTGAGCTTCCGCTCCCCAAACGCCAAGGTAAAGGATCTTATTACGTTGATTGGATTTTAGCCCGTCTGGATGGAAACGGAGAACTGGTTGAGTTTACTGCGATTGAGGTGCAGACGATTGACACAACCGGCACGTATCAAAATGCACGCAAAGCTTTGATCGAGCAGCGCACAATCGAAAAAGATACCGTTGGTCTCAACTGGGAAAACGTATCGAAGCGAATTATCCCCCAGATCATTTACAAAGGACAAGTTCTCCAAAGAGAAGAACTTTGCCGAAGCGGTTTGTATTTTGTATGCCCCAAGCCAGTTTATGATAGAGTTCTTGAACGCTTGGGCGGTAAGGGCAAGCTTCCGCAGTTTCCGACACAGCCTGCAGCGATTCATTTTGTCGCATATGACTATGTACCGGATATACCTGTAGAGGATGGGAAAATTAGACCTTTGGGGATCATTGAGGAATATTGCACTACGGTTTATAAAGTACAGGAAGCTTTTTCGGCAGTAGATTTGCCCGAACAGAATGTTTATCGTGATGCCATCAGACGATCTCTGTATGACTAAAGAAAGGAGTTCGTATGTTACTTAAGAAAGTTACAATCCATAAGTACAAAAGCTTTTTAACCGAGCAGTCTTATGAAGTTGAGAGTGCGATAACTCGCATTGTCGGCAAAAACGAATCCGGCAAAACGGCTTTGCTTGAAGCGTTAGCAAAATCAAACTACTTTGAGGACAACGCAGAATTCAAGTTTGATAAGGATTTGGATTATCCTCGTAGTGAGCTGACAAAAGTTCGTAACGAAAATCCTGCTGTCCTGACCTGTGAATATGAATTGTCTGACGATATCATCAAGAGTGTAGAAGATGATTTTGCAGAAGGCATTGTTGCAGGAAAAACATTTTCTGTAACGTCGTACTACGACAATAAGAAAACAACCACAGGTATTAGTGTTGATTTCGCTGTATTCAAAGAATGGCTTATAGCCGCCTTTGATATCGGAGATCAATGCAAGGAGCTTATTCACGCCGCAACCGCTTATTCCGAGCTGGAAAGTACAGTTTCTGAAAACAACTCTCTTCCCGGGATGAAAGAAATCAAGGGTGAACTGGATAGAATCAAGAAAGATTCTCATGGTTGGACAAATCCGTTGGAAGGCTATATTTACCACAAATATGTTTCTCCTGCAATCCCGAAGCTCTGGTATTTTAGTGATTACTTCAGTTTGCCCTGCAGAATCAATTTAAATGAGTTCTCATCTGGAAGACCCACGGGTAGCTTAACTTCCGAGGAGTTCAAAATTGCAAAAGCTTTGTTTGATCTGAGCGGCCTACAGCTTTCTGATATTCAGTCCGAAAGCAATTTCGAAGCATTCAAAGCACAATTAGAAGCGACTTCCAATGCTATTACGGATGAAATGTTCGAATATTGGTCAACAAACCAGAATCTCGAAATCCGCTTTGACATTGAGCACGCTCCTAATAGTGTTCGCTATTTGAATATCCGAATCTATAACTCCAAGCACAGAGTAACGCTGCCATTGAAGAATCGAAGCAAAGGTTTCCTTTGGTTCTTCTCTTTCCTTGTATGGTTTAGCAAAATCCAAGGAGATAAGAATAGCAAGTATATTCTGTTGTTGGACGAGCCCGGTCTTAGCCTCCATGCGTCGGCACAGAGCGATTTGCTGAGATTTATTGATGAAAAGCTGGCCCCTGATTATCAGGTGATTTATACTACTCACTCTCCGTTTATGATCGACTCGCTGAAATTGAATGAAGTGAGAACGGTTTATGATACGCAGAATCCCAAGGTTGGTAGCGTTGTTTCGGATGCAGTAGAGGAAAAGGATTCAGACACTCTATTCCCCTTACAAGCAGCATTAGGTTATACCATTGCTCAGAACTTGTATGTCTCCCCTAACAATTTGTTGGTGGAAGGCATATCCGATTTGGTCTACCTCAATCATTTTTCTGCCATCCTCAAGGAGGCTGGAAAAGAAGGACTGAAGGAAGATGTTACCATCGTTCCGGTAGGTGGTGCAGATAAAATTGCGACTTTTATTTCGCTGATGAGAGGCAATGAGTTGTCTACCGTATGTATGTTGGACACCTTTACAGATCAAAGCGCACAAGCAAGATTGAAGCGCATGGTAGAACAAAAGATTATTGCTGACAAGAAGATCCTTTTCTATCACACGGTAATCAACCAGACCTTTGCTGACATTGAAGACTTGTTTAGCAAAGAAGAATATCTGACTCTGTATAACGGCGCATTCGGAACAACCGTTCAGATGTCTGATTTGGACGCGGATAAACCGATTATGGCACAGTTAAAGAGAATTAACGGGAAGGCCTTTAATCATTATTCGCCCGCTAATTATATGGCCAAGAACATTGGAACACTCACTTTTTCTAACGAAACCCTTGAGCGTTTTGAAAAGCTGTTCAAATTGGTTAATGAGAAATTTTAAGGTGATGCCGTCGACATTGTGAAATAGCTCGCTCGCTATTTTTACGGGCGAGTTACTTCACGCTTGCAGGCAAAATTGAAAAGGATTAAGCCAATAGGGGGAAGCTGTATGCCTATAATCTATGAGGGATATGATGAATGCCAAAAGTGTGGTGCAAACTTTAGATGGGTACATTTTGAGTGGCATCGATCAAAACTGAACTCTGGTGTATTTCATGTAGAAAGAATACCGGAAAAGCCTTGGGCAAAGGAATTCAAGGTGATAGATGATAAACACACCGAATATATGGTTGAGTGCCCTCGTTGTAACTTTATTAACCGTTTTCTTTGTGATACTGAAAAATAAATTCAACGTAATTTTCAATCCCACTTCTGTCCAAGTTGGGCAGAAGTGGGATTTTAGACTTCCGACCAACTTGGTCGGAAGTGAGCTTTTATATTCCCGACAAGTTGTCGGGAAGTTGGTTTTGAAAATTCTGCCCAGGTTGGACAGAATTATTTTTGCCCGTTGATATTTCTCTTGAAAACGTCCTAACAGGTAAAGAGAACTTTTTCTGTAACCGTTGATTTTCGTTTTCTGTAGTTCCGAATATAGCGAGGGGGTTTGCAATCTTGACGGTATAGCACATTATCTGTATAATAATGGCACAGCGGTACACTTCTACATAACAACTGAATAAAAATGTTCGACCCATAGTAAAGAAGTCGGTTTCATCCGACACAGCATCGGTACGCTACGAAAATACCGAACTGCTCCACCATGCCTTTGGTTCTGTTGGCAGGAGCTGTATGAAGCAGAACCCGACTTTGATCTTCAGAGCCGATTACATAGAACATCATTTTGAAGCGAGAGCCATGCTCCCGCCGATTTCTGATGCTCTGTGTAATCGGCTCTTTTTGTTTGTCTAAATTGAGCCACAACGACAGTACATCCTTAAAATTGAATGACCGTCCGAATGGGATATGACTTTGCGATGACATGAGCAAAGCAACGCTGGGGTCAGACTCCCGGGCAGGAACGACATTCGGGTAAAACGGCAAAATCAATAGTACGGCAAAGTGCCAAGTTGGCACTTTGGCAAAAACGCATTAACCGAAAAGGCTGGGTAGCGTAGAGCAAGATTCTACCATGGGTCCAAATTTCGCTATCTGCTCATTTTGCCCTTCATGGAATCTTGTTGGGGAGTGCCTTCCCCAAACCCTGCTCTGTTCCGCAAAGCGGAAGCGATACGGCTAACGCCGATTTTCAATTTTTCAAAAAACAAAGGAGGAACCGAATGACCAAAACTTACAACACACCGAAACGTACACACATCGTAAAAACCCGTCTGGACGATGAAGAACACGCTGACTTTCTCCGCCGCCTGGAGATTTACGATATGAACCAATCAGAGTTCATCCGTAAAGCAATCTCCGGTGCGACCATCAAACCGACCATCGTGGCAACATTGGTCAGCGACGATCTGCTCGCTGCCGTCGGAAAGCTGACCGCTGAATACGGAAGGATCGGCAACAATCTGAATCAGATTGCCCGACACCTCAACGAATGGCGCAGTCCCTATCCTGCCATGGCAAAGGAACTGCAAGATGCCGCCACTGATCTCGCCACTCTGAAATTTGAAGTGATGAAAAAGGTAGGTGATGCTGTTGGCAACATTCAAGCATATAAGCTCTAAAAATGCCGACTACTCTGCTGCTGAAGCCTACCTTACCTTTGAGCATGATGAGTTTACCATGAAGCCCACCCTGGATGAAAAAGGCAGGCTCATTCCAAGACAGAACTATCGCATTTCTACGCTGAACTGCGGTGATGAAGATTTTGCGATTGCCTGTCTGAGAGCCAATCTCCGCTACGGCAAAAATCAAAAACGGGAGGATGTCAAAAGCCATCACTATATTATCAGTTTCGATCCCAAGGATGTTCCCGACCACGGATTGAACGTAGATCTGGCGCAGAGCCTTGGTGAGAAATTCTGCAAGGAACACTTTCCCGGTCATCAAGCAATCATCTGTACACACCCCGACGGGCACAACGGCAGCGGCAATGTTCATGTACACATCGTTATCAATTCTCTGCGAATTATGGAAGTCCCGTTCCTGCCGTATATGGACAGACCATGTGATACGCAACCGGGCATGAAGCACAGATGCACCAACGCAGCTATGGAATATTTTCGTGCCGAGGTCATGGAGATGTGCCACGATGCGGGTCTGTATCAGATTGATCTTCTGAACGGAAGTAAGAACCGTGTGACCGAGCGTGAGTATTGGGCGAAGAAAAAAGGACAGCTTGCGCTGGATGAAGAAAACGCTGTTCTTGCCGAACAGGGCTTGCCCATCAAGCAGACCAAGTTTGAAACCGACAAAGACAAGCTCCGTGAAGAAATCCGCATGGTGCTTTCCGATGCGGTCAGCTTCGAGGACTTTACAGAAAAACTTCTTCGCCGTGGCATCGCTGTCAAGGAAAGCCGAGGGAGATTGTCCTACCTTACGCCCGACCGTGCCAAAGCAATCACGGCACGAAAGCTGGGCGACGATTTTGATAAAACAGCTGTGTTCGCCGCCTTTACCAGAAACGCAAAACAGGTCAGAGCGAAAACACCCCTTGTTCATCCCGCACCGACCATGCATGACTTCATCAAACAGCAAAACTCTGTCAGCCGTATGGTGGACATGGAAGCGGCGAAAGCCAAGGGTAAAGGATATGAGTATTGGGCAAAGACACACAACCTCAAAAACGCAAGCCGAGCCTATGTGCTGTATCAAGAAATGGGCTTTGACTCTCCCGAAGCATTGGCTGCCGCTTGTGATGCCGCTCACGCCAAGGTGGATGATATTCGTACCAAGATGAAATCTGTAGAAGCATCAATCAAGGAGACGAAAGAGTTCCGTGATTATGTACTGAACTACCACAAGACCAGATATGTGATCGACGAACTGAAAGCCTGTAAGAATGAAAAAGCCCGTCAGAAATATCGTGACGAGCATGACAGCGACTTCATTATTCTAAACGCCGCCAAACGCTATTTCGACTCCAAGGGACTCAAGAAGCTGCCGAGTCATAAGGCATTGCAGGCGGAAGTGGAACAGCTCATCAAAGAGAAAAATGAACTTTACAATCAGTACCAGACCGCCAGAGAAGAAGTACAGCGTCTTGATACCATCCGCCATAATCTGGAGCAGCACCTTGGAAGAAAGATCGAACACAAACAGGAACAGGAGCGTTAATCATTCCCTTCGATTCGTTTCCGTTCCTATACATTCCAAACCAAGAAAGGACAATTATATGAAAGAAAAGGAAAACAAGAATTACACCATCAACGAAAACGGCAGCATTGTTGTTCACAACTACTGTGCGGCAGAGCTGCCGAAGATCACCGTGACCATCCGTTCCGGTCAGACTACTTACAGATTTGGCGGTAGCTACGACGGTACACGAAGTCTTTCCGGTAAATTGCTCGACCACATGGCAAAGGAGGTGGACGAAGAATGACAAAGGAGACAAGTTTGCAGGGGTATGATATAATGATTACAAGCAATCCTGTATTGGTAGACTGCCCGCCGATTAAGGAGGAACAAGACATGAACAGGCAGTCTGACAAAATTACTGCTATCTACTGTAGACTCAGTCGTGATGACGAACTCACAGGAGAGAGCAACAGCATTGTCAATCAAAAGGCGATTCTCAAAAAATACGCACAAGAACAAGGTTTCCGAAACATCCAATTTTTCGTGGACGATGGTTATTCCGGTGCCAACTTCAACAGACCCGATTGGAAACGAATGATTGAGTTGGTCGAGAACGATAAGGTCGGTGTTATCATCGCCAAGGATATGAGCCGTATCGGCAGAAACTATCTGGAAGTCGGTCTCTACACGGAAATGCTTTTTCCCGAACACGATATCCGTTTCATCGCCGTGAACAGCGGCGTAGACAGCGCCAATCAGCAGGACAACGATTTTACTCCGTTCTTGAATATCATCAATGAGTTCTATGTCAAGGACAGCAGTAAAAAGGTCAAAGCAGTTATGAAGCAGAAAGGCGAATCCGGTGAGTATCTGACCACCAACCCGCCCTACGGCTACATGAAAGATCCCGACAATCCAAAGAGACATTGGATTGTGGATGATGAAGCCGCAGCCGTTGTCCGTCAGATCTTCGCATGGTGTATGGAGGGCTTCGGCCCCTCTCAGATTTCAAAGAAGCTGAAGGAAGCAAAGGTGGATTGCCCCACCGTTCATTGGATGAAGATGGGACGAAATGCTCCTGCAAAGACCCCCGATAATCCTTACGATTGGGCACCACGCACCATCACCGGCATACTGAAAAAGCAGGAATACCTTGGTCACATGGTCAACTTCAAAACCCGCAAGCAGTCGTACAGAAGCAAAAAGAAACTCGAAAACCCTCCAGACCAATGGAAGATTTTCGAGAACACTCATGAAGCCATTATTGACGAAGAAACCTTTGCCCGTGTGCAGGAACTTCGCAAGAACAAACGCAGACCCGCCAGAACAGGCAAGACCAATATGTTCTCCGGTCTCGTCCGCTGTGCCGATTGCGGTGAGAAACTGTACTACTGTACCAGCAACAGTTTTGAAACCAGACAAGACCACTTCGTATGCTCCACTTCCCGTAGAAAGGGCAAGGAGATCTGCGACACTCACTTCATCCGTGCCGTGGTACTTGAAGAAGGTACGCTCCAACACATGAGGTTGGTAATCCAATGTGTTGCCGATTATGAGGAAGCGTTCCGCAGAGCATTGGGCGCAAAGCGAAGTGAGGAAGCAAAGAAAGAGCTTTCTGCCAAGAAGCGAACCTTGCAGAAATCCGAAAACCGTCTGGCAGAACTGGACAGATTGTTCAAGCGTATTTATGAGGATATGGTCAACGGGAAACTGTCCGAAGCTCGTTTCCAGATGTTATCTGACGATTATGAGCAGGAGCAGGCAGACTTGAGAGCCAAGATTGAAATGCTTGAAAATGAAATACAGAGTCAAGAAGATCAAGCGGAGAATGTTGATAGATTTATCCGACAGGCAAAGAAATACCTGTACTTGGAGAAGCTGACATCCACTATTCTGAACGATATGGTCAACGCCGTATATGTTCATGCATCGGACAAGTCCAGCGGACACCGAGTGCAGGATGTGACGATCAGCTACAACTATATCGGCATACTTCCCGCCAATTTACTCTATGACGTTATGAACGGAAAAGCGGCATGATTACTCATGCCGCTTCCCGAAAACATTATTATACTGTTTTATTGGACCGCACCCGAGGCGGCGTTTTTTTATTGGCCGGAAAAAGGATGAAGGGCAGAAAGCGCGTTAACATCGTGCCTGCTACAACGGCGGCAATGGTTATGATTTGTTCGGTAAAGGTCATAATTTGATGCCTCCTTTGTAATAAGCGGTGATGAATACCAGCAGCAGAAGCAGCATAGCCGGCGGAATGAAGTTTTGCGGACCGATGAGCAGCAGGCAGAGCAGCGGAATAACAATGCCTAAAACAGCAGGAGTATGATTTTCTGTCGCTTGCCACTGGCTGACGAAAATTGCCGTAAAAAGAGCGACGAGGGCAAAATCCAGGCCTTTGGTATTGATTTGCAGACTGTTGCCCAAGAGACCGCCGATGGTTGCGCCCACTACCCAGTAGATTTGGTTCAGCAGATTTACGCAGACCATGAAGCAGCCCTTGTCGATGCCTTCGGGGATAGCAGTATTGCAGTTGATGGCGAAGGATTCATCACACATACCGAAGATCAGATAAAACTTTTTCAGACCGGTATTCTTATATTTTTCCAGCATGCTCAGGCCGTAGAACAGATGACGAGAATTAATCATCAGCGCCATAAAAAAGCAGTACAAAGGATTGAAGGGACTAAGCAGCATTGTGACCAGAACGAATTCCATGCTGCCGGCAAAGACAAGCGCACTGGTAAAAAACGGATACCAGGGCGAAAAGCCCTTGCTGCAGATGTAAAAGCCGTAGGAAATGCCTAAAAAAAGAAACGCTGCGCAAATTGGCAGCGTTAGTGGAAAAGCAGCTTTGAGTGCTTTTGTATATTTGTTGTTCATAATTAAAACCTGCACAATTCTTTAATTCATAGAAACTATGTAGGCTTTATTGTACAGTATCCTGCGGGAATTGTCAACGCATGGGAGCAGTGCCGCTGCTGGAGCGGGCAACAAGACGACATTTGTATTCTACATGGGTAATAGGCTCAAATTTACCGTGGTGCTCGTAGCTGGCTATTTCCTCCTGCAACAGCTTAAAGGCGCTTTTGCCGCATTCTGTCAGCGAGTTGTCGATAGTTGTGAGGCTGACACCGCGCAGATACGAGGGGAAGATGTTATCGAAGCCGCAAAGGCTGATATCATCGGGAATCCTTAGGCCTCTGTCGATAATGGCATTATATGCACCATAGGCAACCATATCGTTGATAGCGACCATGGCTGTTGTTTCAGGCGCTGTATCAAGACAGCGTTTGGCAAGCTCATAGCCTGTGCTGTATTCTACTTCAACGTGCGAAAGCTCGTAGTCAGAAGTAATCTCTTGGGTGAAGAGGGAAAGCTTGGCATCTGCTGCCTTGCAGGCATCCTCCAGACCCTGATAGCGGCGCACACGTGAGGTGTGCTGATCGTTGAGCGTTGTAGAAAGATAGGCAACATGTTTATGTCCCAAATCCGTAAGATGCTTGCCGATGAGCTGACCTGCAGTAAAATTATTCATATCTACTGTAGCAAGCTCCAGATCACTGCGTCTGTCACCGATGGCAACAACCGGCAGATATTTGCTCAGCTGATATGCCAGCTGCGGCTGTTGGGGAATCATGGCAAAGATGACACCGGCAACGTTGAATTTACGGGCCTGCTCCATGATAAATTTTTCTGTATCCGTATCCCAATAGGTGGTGCGGACGGAGGTGACAAAGCCCTGCTTACGGGCAGCGATTTCAATACCCTGGATAATAGTAGTATAGAAAGGATTGAATAATGAAGGACAGATAATAATAATCAGTGTATCTGAGGGCCTGACGAGGGCGTAGGCCTTTTCCTTGCTGCTTTTGTAGCCGAGCTCAGTGGCGATAGCGTAGACCTGTTCAACAGTTTCTGCATTGAAACGGTCAATACTGCGCCTGTTGAGAATCATCGATACGCTGGCAGGCGAAAGACCTGCCTTGGCAGCAATATCCTTCAGGGTAACCTTCTTAGGCATAAACACAATCCTTTCTAATTTAATTATGTATCAGGTTGCTGATATAAATTATCTGCCTAAAACCTTTGCGGCAATGTCAGGATAATTGGTAATCAGAACGTCAACACCGGCATCAACCAGCTCCTGCATCATTTCAGCATCGTTAGGAGTCCATGCCTGCAGAGCGATGTTGTGTGCGTGCAGATCAGCAGCAACGCCTTCCTTAGCACAGAAATAGGTGCGTGCATTTACGCTTGCAGCTCCTTGGGAAGCAGCATATTCACCGATGTTCATCAGCCAGGTGTCGGTTAAAAGACCGCATTTTGCTTCCGGCATCAGTTTTTTGATTCTGGCAACAGTGTAATGGTTGAAGGAAGAATACCAGATCTGGTCTTCCAGACCGAATTCCTTGACCATAGCAATGAGCTTTTCTTCAATGCCTTCATATTCAAAATAGCTGGTTTTGAGCTCGATATTGGTAATCAGCTTGGTGGTTTTCAGCCAGGTGAAATATTCGCGTAATGTAGGAATGGTTTGGCGAGGGAAGAAGCCTTTGACATTAACACCTACAGAAAGCATTTTCAGCTCTTCCAGGGTATGGTCCTTCAGCCAGCCGCTGCCGTTAGTGGTGCGGTCGAGCATTTCGTCATGCATGATAACGATTTCACCGTCTTTGGTGAGCTGGATATCCAGTTCAATGCCGTCAGCAACAGTTTCTTCTGCTACCTTTTGGAAAGCAAGCATAGTATTTTCAGGATAATAGCCGCTGAAGCCGCGGTGCGCAAAAATTTGAACCATTTCTATTCCTCCTTGAAATTTTCAATAATGTTCAACACTATCTTAGCATAAGATAAGCGAAAAAACAAGTGGGACACAATAAGGCCAATAGGGATAAAAAACGGCCAAAAGCAAGACTGCAAGTGCATTTGCTAAATATGCGTAAAATTATTGACAATTCTGTGTCACTCTGTTAATATGATATCAGATTCAAAACGGGAATCTCTATAATAATAAATTTCAACAAAATTCAACAAGGGATTTAGGAGGATGAACATGAAAAAGATCGTAGCTCTTCTGTTAATGTCTGTTATGATGTTGGTGCTGACCGGTTGCGGCGGTTCTGACAAAAAGGATGAAAAGGCAGCAGGTTCTGACAAAAAGGTTGTTTTGAAGCTGAGCCATGTATTTTCTCCCGATGAGCAGCTGTACAAATCCATGGAATTGGTTGCTGAACGTATCAAGAAGAAAACCAATGGCCGTGTAGAAATTCAATGCTTTGGTCAAAACCAGCTGGCTTGCTACAAGGATGGTCTGGAGCAGGTTGCTAACGGTGCCAACTTTATTTCTGTAGAAGACCCGTCTTATCTGGGTGACTATGTACCTGATTTCAAACCTTTGGTTGGTCCGATGCTGTATCAATCTTATGACGAATATGAGAAGATGATTGAAACTCCGTTGGTTAAGGATATGGAAAAGAAAGCTGAAGAAAAAGGTATTAAGGTTCTGGCTCTGGACTACATCTTCGGCTTCCGTAATGTTATGACCAACAAGGTTATTACTAAACCTGAAGACATGAAAGGCCTGAAACTGCGTACTCCCGGCAGCAAGCTGTTCATTGACACCATCAATGCTATGGGCGCTACTGCTACCAGCCTGCCGTTCTCCGAAACTCTGTCCGGCGTTTCCCAAGGCGTTGTAGATGGTCTGGAAGGCTCCGAATTCACCAACATCGGTACCAAATGCTATGAGCACGTTAAAAACGTAGCTACCACCAAGCATTTCCTGGGTACCTGCGGCGTATACATTTCCACCAAAGTATTCAACAGCCTGTCTCCGGAAGATCAGAAGATCGTTGCTGAAGAATTTGCTTACGGCGGTAAAGAAATGACCAAGATTTCCACCGAATCCTATAACAAGGTTTATAAGGAACTGGAAAGCAAGGGCGTAAAATTCAACGATGTTGACCATGTTGCTTTCGAAAAAGCTACCGAACCTGTATTCAAACAGATGGAAGAAAAAGAAGGCGCAACTCCTGGTATCTATGAAAAGCTGAAAGCTGAGCTGGCAAAAATCCGCGCTGCAAAATAAGCTGTAGATTTTTTCAACATTACTAAACCGTTATAATGAAACACTAAGGAGCTACCACGCTGCATGTATGCGGCGTGACAGCTCCTTCCTTTGCATAAGTATTACTATAAAAAATGGAGGTAAAATTTTGGGTAAAAACCTGAGCTTCGTGCTAAATAATCTGGAAGATTTAGTTGCTGCATTTTTCATCAGCATTACTACTATCCTTGTTGTCATCAATATTGTTCTGCGTTATGTTTTTAACTCCGGCCTTGTTTGGTCTGAAGAGGTTGCTACCGGCTGCTTTGTCTGGTCGGTATTTATCGGCGCTGTTGCCGTATTCAAGCATCGTGGTCACGTTGGCGTTGATATCATTGTTAAGAGAATGCCCCAAGGTATGCAGAAGGCTATCGGCCTGATTACCGACGTTATTCTTGTCGCGCTCAACGGCTACATGTCTTATCTTTCTATTATCTATATTTCCAAATCCTATACGAAAATGACCCCGGTACTGGGTATTTCTTCCGTTTATATCAGTTCTTCCGTACTGATTGCGTTTGTACTCATGACCATGTATTCTATTAAATTTGTCTGGCAGGATGTTACCGGTTCCGGAAAGGAGGAAAAATAATGGCTTATTTGCCCGTCATCATCGTTTTTGTGCTTTATTTTTCCAGTATTCCAATCGCTTATGCCCTGTTCGGTGCAACGATTTCCTACTTTACCTTTTTGGATGCGACTTCTCCTGCGCATCTGGTATTCCAACGTATTATTACCAGCACGCAGTCCTTCCCGCTGCTGGCAATTCCCTTCTTTATTATGGCAGGCTCCATCATGAACTATGCCGGTATCAGCGATAAGCTGATGAAATTTACCGACGTGCTCATGGGTCATATGACCGGCGGTCTGGCTCAGGTTAACGTACTGCTCAGCCTGCTGATGGGCGGTGTTTCCGGCAGTGCTAACGCTGATGCTGCTATGCAGAGTAAAATGCTTGTTCCGGAAATGGAAAAGCGTGGTTACGGCAGAGCCTTCAGTGCCGCGGTAACAGCTGCATCCTCCGCAAGTACGCCTGTAATTCCTCCCGGAATTAACCTGATTATTTATGCGCTGATTGCCAGCGTATCCGTAACTAAAATGTTTATGGCAGGCTATGTGCCCGGCATTCTCATGGCAGTATCTATGATGATTGTTGTTGCCATTGTTTCCAAAAAGCGTGGATACAAGCCTTCGCGTGAAAAGGCTGCTACCTTCGGCGAAATCATGACTCAGCTTAAGGAATCTATCTGGGCGCTGCTGTTCCCGTTCGGTATTATTGCCGGCCTGCGCATGGGTATGTTCACTCCGTCCGAGGCAGGCGCTGTAGCAGTAGTATATTGCATCTTGGTAGGTGTCTTCATTTATAAGGAGCTGAAATGGGAATATGCCTGGCCTATTATGAAGGAAACTATTTACGGTACCAGCTCCGTTGTACTGATTATCGTTGCAGCTTCTTTCTTTGGCTATTATCTGAACTGGGAGCGTATTCCGCAGCATATAACTTCCGCAATGCTTGACTTTACCCGCAATCCGTACATGATGCTGATGCTGGTAAATATCCTGCTGCTGATTTTGGGCATGTTCCTTGAGGGTGGCGCTGCACTGATTATTCTGGCTCCGCTGCTGGTTCCTGTTGTAACCAAACTGGGTGTAGACCCTGTACACTTCGGTATTATCTGTATTGTTAACATTATGATCGGCGGTCTGACGCCACCGTTCGGTTCGATGATGTTTACGGTTTGTGCGATAACGGAAACGCCGCTCGGCGAATTCTTCAAGGAAGTTTGGCCGTTTATCGTAGCGTTGTTAGTAGCATTACTTATTGTCACCTATGTTCCGGGGTTGGTAATGTTCTTGCCTAATTTATAAGACGTCCGATAAGGCACCGTATACATTATCAGGATTCCAATCACATATAATTAAATATGCTTTTTCAGGAGCTGCTACGAAAGTGGCGGCTCCTTATGTTTTGTGTTATACTTAAAAATATCAAGGAAAGGTCGTGAAAGCATGAAGAATAAATATATCATGGCGCTGGATTTGGGAACTACCAGCTGCCGCTGTATTTTATTTGACAAGCATGGAGAAATCTGCAGCGTAGCACAAAAGGAGTTTACGCAGTATTATCCGCAGGCAGGCTGGGTAGAGCATGATGCCGAGGAAATCTGGGCTACTCAGGTAGGCCTGATGTACGAGGCAATGAGCAAGCTGGATGTTACTCCGGCTGATATTGCCGGTATCGGTATTACGAACCAGCGCGAAACTACCGTAGTTTGGGACAAGAACACCGGTCGTCCTATCTGCAAGGCGATTGTTTGGCAGTGCCGTCGTACCGCTGAATATTGCGATTTACTGAAAATCCGTGGCTATGCTAATATGTTCCGTGAAAAGACAGGCCTGGTTCTGGATGCTTATTTCTCCGGTACCAAGCTGCACTGGATTCTGGAAAACGTACCTCATGCACGCGAGCGTGCGGAAGCAGGACAGCTGCTATTCGGTACTATTGACAGCTGGATTATCTGGAAGCTGACCGGCGGTAAGGTTCATGTTACGGATTATTCCAATGCTTCGCGTACATTGATGTTTAATATTCATACTCTGCAATGGGATGACGAAATCCTGACTGTTTTGGGCATTCCGCGCCAAATGTTGCCGGAGGTTAAACCATCTAGCTGTGTATACGGTTCTACCGATGCCAAGCTTTTTGAGGCTTCTATTCCTATCGCCGGCGCTGCAGGTGACCAGCAATGTGCGCTGTTCGGACAGACCTGCTTTGCACCCGGCGAAGCAAAAAATACCTACGGTACGGGCGGTTTTATGCTGATGAATACCGGCGAAAAGCCTGTAGACAGCAAAAACGGTCTTGTTACAACTATCGCCTGGGGTGTAGACGGCAAGGTGGAATATGCGCTTGAAGGCTCCATTTTTGTTGCCGGTGCTGCTATCCAATGGCTGCGTGATGAGCTGGGGCTGATTCGCAATGCTGCCGAATCCGAAGCTATGGCGAAATCTGTGCCCGATTCCAACGGCTGCTACATGGTTCCTGCTTTTGTAGGCTTGGGTGCGCCGCATTGGAACCAATATGCGCGCGGTGCGATTGTAGGCCTTACGCGCGGTGTTAACCGTAATCATATTGTGCGTGCAACGCTCGAAGCTATTGCTTATCAGGTGTACGACGTACTGAAGGCTATGGAGGAGGACAGCGGTATTAAGCTGAGCTCGCTGCAGGTTGATGGCGGTGCCTGTGCCAACAGCTTCCTGATGCAGACGCAGGCGGACATCATCAATGTTAAGGTGGAACGCCCGAGCTGCATTGAAACCACTGCCATGGGCGCTGCCTATCTTGCAGGTCTGGCAGTAGGCTATTGGGATGACAAGGAAATGATTAAGGGCAATCACGTTATTGAGCAGACCTTTATGCCTGATATGGATGAAGAAACTCGTAATCATCTGCTGCGTGGCTGGCATAGGGCGGTGCGTGCGTCCTGCATTAAGCTGCATCCGGAGGATTAAATTGAATATAAAAATACAGCAAAAAAGCCTTGCAGTTTGGACTTACTGCAAGGCTTTTCTGCTTTTTGATGAGTTGGGTGTTTGTTCGCCGGCTTTAGGAGTGCCGGCTGATAAGGAGTATTATAAAAAGAGTATTGTAAGGGGTGTGATATATATAAGCTATTAGCTTTTAGCTGAGTTAGGGGTGTATCAGGACTGTTTTTCGATATCGCCGAAGTAGAATTTGATGAGTCTTTTGTATTCGCCGCTCTTTTTATAGTCGCTCAAAGCAGCGTTAAACTTTTTAATCAGCTCTTCATTTCCTTTTTCAGCATAGACAACAAGATCATCCTGGCGTTCGGAATGGCCTACAACCTGCAGGCAATTGTCGTCATCGGTATGAGTCATATAGTAGGCAGTGGTCAGGTTACCGCAGATAGCGTAATCTGCTTCGCCGGTTTCTACTGCATGTAAAGCGCTGGCATTTTCCGGATATTCAACAATGATGCTGCCGGGGAAGGATTTAGCGACGCGTTCGGCAGAAGCACCTTTTTTGATGGCAACCTTACGGCCGTTCATGCTGTCGATGTCTGCTTTGAGGTTGCTGCCTTTTTTGGCAACGATGGAGAAAGCAGCTTTAGCATAGGAATCACTTGCAGCATAGTCAATGGAACGTGCCTTGGTTTTACTGAAGTTGTTCATGGCAATATCATATTTTTTGTGATTCAGGCCGGGCAGAAGCTCGTCGAACGGGGTGTTTACAAATTCAACCTTGTCATAGCCCATTTTTTTGGCTACATCGTTGATTAAATCGATATCAAAGCCGGTAAATTTGTTTTGCTCCTTAAGATAAAGCTCAAAGGGCGGAGAAGCAGGTGATGTTGCCACACGCAACACCTTGTCGGCGGCAGGTGCTTGCGCTGCCTGTTTGTCGCTGCCGCAGCCGGCTGATAAAAGCAGGCACAGCATGCTGACAAGAATAAATAACATCTTTTTCATTAGCAGATACCTCCATGCATTTATTAATATGTTCAATAATACATATGAGCAATCACTCATTAATTACCTAAATTATATACCCCCTTAAGATAGCTTGTCAAGAGGGTATATCAAGAAAAATTTAAAATTATTTTATGTGGCGTAAGCTGAGTTTTGTTTAATTATTCTGATTGTGCGGACGCAAGTCCGGAGGCAGCATAGTGCAGGATTCATGGCTGTCCTCGCTCAAAGGGTTGACATGCACCATGCAATGCTTTACCAGCGGAAAGTTTGCTTCAACAGCGGTGTGTACCATTTCTGCGATGTGATGTGCCTGCAGCAGGGTAAGGTTATCCTTGACGCTGATTTCAATATCAACGTAGATACGGCTGCCGAAAAGGCGGCTGTGCAGACTGTCGAGATGCTCTACGCCTGGAACACGGGAAACAAGGTCTTCCATTGCGATGGTAGTTTCTTCATCGCAGCTGCGGTCAACCATTTTATCCATAGAATCCTTGAATACTTCGTAGGCAGCATATAAAATCATCACGCAGATTACCAGGCTGGCGATGGGGTCTAAAATAGGATAGCCCATGCGTGCGCCCAAAATACCGATAAAAGCGCCGACGGAGCTCATAGCGTCACTGCGGTGATGCCATGCTTCTGCCATCAGTGCGCCGGAATTGATTTTTTGTGCAGCGTTGCGGGTGTACCAGAACATTGCTTCCTTAGCAACAATGGAAATAATGGCTGCCCACAGAGCAAGCTGGCCGGGGATTTCCAGCTCAGCAGGGTCACCTACGATTTTTTCGTAACCACTGTAGCCGATGAGCAGTGCGATAATCGTCAGGATTATTGCCAAAAGAATAGCTGCAATGCATTCAATACGCTCGTGGCCGTAAGGATGGTCATCATCCGAAGCCTTGTTGGAAAATTTTACGCCGGCCATAACAATGAGGGTACCGAAAACATCGGACGCAGAGTGGATACCGTCGGAAACCATGGCAGCGGATTGGGCGACGAAACCGGCAATAAGCTTGCCCAATGATAAAAGCAGATTACCGATAATACTGTTGATGGAAACAATCATAGCGATTCTTTCGGCATCATTTTCAAATTTCATAATAAAACCTCCTAAAGTGATCTTTGCATTTTTGCAGGCCTTTTTACATATAAAAAACGCCTGCGAGATAGTAGTTAACTGTCCCGCAGACGTTGCGTCAAGGTCTGCTGCCCAGAGGGCCCGGCTGCAAAAACCCGGAAGAAGGTTTACCGCCTGATCAGTTTGTACTGTAGCTAAAATTGCAGTGCAAAGAGATTATCTGAATTATAAGCGGTTAGCAAAGGCTTTGTCAAGCGTTTTTTGCAAAATATTTTACAGTTTTCAGAGAAAAAATTCCTGCATAGAGATTAAGTGCTAACTTAAGCAGGAGGATACCTATGGCTAATCGATAAAGGCCATCAAGCAATTTTTACTCTTCGTCATCAAATTCCTTGATGGTGCCGTAGGCTACAAGAATGGTGCCCTTGGGAGATGCCAGTGCAGGGCAGACGTAAAGGATTACGCCTGTCTGCTCTGCGTAATAGGTTGTCAGCGTATTGCCGAAAACGTCGGTAATGCGTCCCAAAACCTGGCCTTCCTCAACAAAATCGCCGCTATGGATGTGGTGCAGCCAGCAGCCTGTTTCCAGCGCTTCCAGATAAATAAGATTTTCTACATCACGCGGAGAGTGATGGCGTGGCTTTACAGGCAGGGAGAACATTTTCAGCTTGCGCAGGATATTGCGGATATCATCCTTGTAGGCTTCGATATCCTCGTGCAGGCAGAGACCGGCACCGCCGCGTTCGATAAGGATAGAAGGAAGTCCGGTGCTGGCGGCGTAGTTATAGGCACCGCCGGTTGCAAGCGAACGTACCATATATTCCATATCGAGTACGCGTGCCACGGAACGGGATTTCTTTTCTACTTCAGGCGTAGGCTGGCCGGGGTAGTAAACATAGGGATGCAGGCTTTCGTGGATATCGCCGCTGTGCATGTCTACATAAAAATCGGCAATAGAGAAGAAGTTATTGCTGATTAAATATGCAGTTTTATCGGCAAGCGTTCCCATGGGGTCACCGGGGAAAACGCGGTTCAGGTTTTTGCCGTCTTCAGGAACAATCATTTCGCGACGTGCCCAGAAGCCCTGGATATTTACCGGGTGCATCATAATCAAGCAGCCTGCTACGTGCTCAGGCTCAATATCGCGGCCCAGCTCCATTGCTGCGGCGATACCGGGATATTCGCCGCCGTGGATGCCTGCGGTAATAAGCAGGGTGGGACCGTCTTGGTCACCGTTGATAATAGTCAGAGGGATTTTTACATTGGTGTCCGGGACAGGCAGGTACGTACGCAGTTTAGTGCCACGTTCAATAGTCAGTCCACATACCTTTAGTGTGTCAGACATGTGCTCACTCCTTTGATATATTTCTCATACTTTTTATAATAATTTTTCTATTAGCGTCAGCTAACTGAAGTCTAAAAAATTAAGCAATGGCGTATAAATTTTTCTTTTGCGAAGAATGGCAAATTTTCCGCAGAAATATTTTTGGCAATTGCTACTTTTTTTTACTTGCAATAAATTATAACATATGATAAGCTATTCACACAAGATGTTTTTTAAAATAAAATTTAGTGCGAATAAACAAGGGAGATAGATAAAGTGAACCTTCTGACTGATAGGGAATACTTGGGACTGACAGTACCGTTTATGCTGTCGACAATGACGCAGCCTTTGATGGGTGCGGTAAATACTGCAGTAATGGGGCAGCTTCCTGACCCTAAATATATTGCAGCAGTTTCTCTTGGAGCTATTTTGTTCAACAATTTATATTGGTTATTTGGTTTTTTACGTGTGAGTACTACCGGTTATGCGGCACAGGCCTTTGGCGCTGCCGATAAAAGACTTGGTATGCTCGCCTTTTTTAAGCCCTTGGTTCTGGCAATGCTGATAAGTGCCTGCTGCATCCTTTTCCAAAAGCCGATTTTGGAACTGTATCTGGCCATGATTGGTGCTGCACCGGAGGTTAACGAGCTATGCCGTGATTATTATTACATCCTTATCTGGGGTGCACCGCTGGTTTTTGGTAACTATGTGACCCTTGGTTGGCTCATGGGCCAGACGCGGGTGCGGGCGAGTGTGTTTATGCAGGTTTCCATGAACGTGCTGAACATGGCGCTGAGTATCTGGTTTGTTTTTTGGCTGCATATGGATATTACGGGCGTGGCTTTTGCTACTTTGCTAAGTCAGCTTTACGGCGGTATCTTGAGTGTAGTACTGATGTACTATTACGGTGATTTTGATTATAAGGCGTTGCCTTGGAGCGAGCTGCTGGATTGGCGTGAGTTTATCGGCATGCTGCAGGTAAACGTCAACCTGATGATTCGTACTGCCTGCCTGCTGACCGTCAACAACATTATTGCGGCAGTCGGAGCTTCCTTCGGTACTGTGGTGCTGGCAGCTAATGCTGTACTGCTGCAGCTCAAGGATATTATGAGCTATCTGATTGATGGTATGGCGAACGGCGCGGCGATTTTCAGCGGCCGTGCGGTAGGTGCGAAGAACGGTAAGCTGTTTGCCGCTACCATAAAAATGACCTTCAAATGGCTGGTGGTACTGGTCGCTATTCTGATGCTCGGCTATCACTTGAGCAATGAGTTCTTTATCCGCCTGTTTACCAATATCGAAGAGGTTGTAGCGATGGCTATGACCTACAATGTGTTTGTTTTATTCTATCCTGTTTGCGCCGGTATCGGCATGGTGCTTTACGGGGTTTTCTGCGGAGCTACCAAAACTGCACCGGTACGCAACATGATGCTGATGGCGCTCTTGGTGTTTTATCTTTTGCAGTGGCAGCTGGTGCCGCTTTGGGGCAACAGCGGACTGTGGCTGGCCTTGCTGGGTTTTATGCTGTCTCAGTCAATAATACTTTTATTCTATTTGTCCTCTTTGAGAAGAGATTTTGCCTAAGCAACACGTTTGTAACAAATTTGTTGCAAATTATGAGAACTAGTGTTATTATAAATCTATAAGTGTTATATTATTCTTTTTTGCTGATATAAGGAACTTTTACAAATCTATACTCTTCTGAGGTGCCTGTCTATGCAGGTAATAATCGGAATACGGTGCAAATCCGTAGCGGTCAAGCCACTGTGATGCCGCAAGGCTAAGTCAGGTTGATTTCCTCAGTTGATATATTCCTGCTAGCGACGGAAATATATATAATTACAATTGTGCACATTGTAAGTATGTATCCTTTCTGCGCTCATTTTGCAGGAAGGGTAATTTTTTTGATGGAGATGATGTGCTTTGACGAAAAAGCAGCTTCTGTCCCGACTGGGGCAGATCATCCTTGTTCTGCTTGGTATCAGCTTTATTACCTTTGCTTTGGTAATGCTGGCCCCAGGTGACGTTGTTCGCCAGATGATTGCAGGTAACGAGGATATTATTGTTAGTCAGGCCGAAATTGATGCACTGCGTGCTGAACTAGGTCTGGACAAGCCCTTCTTCTTCCAATACCTTGACTGGTTAGGAAGAGCTTTACAGGGCAATCTTGGCTTCTCTTACATGGTTAAAAAGCCTGTAGTTGAAGCACTTATGGAGGGCCTTCCCGGTACTATCGTACTTTCCTTGGCTTCTCTGATTATGATGATGGTGGTGGCAATTCCTGCCGGCATCTACTCTGCCGTAAAGCGTGGCAGCATGGTTGACAATATCGTGCGTGGCTTCACTTTTATGGGCGTATCCATGCCCGGCTTCTGGGTAGGCCTGATGCTGCTGTGGTTTTTTGGTCTGAAGCTTGACCTGCTGCCCATCGTTGGTGGTGAGATTGGTATTGATACCTTGATTCTGCCGTCCCTGACACTGGCTATCGCTATGGCCTCCAAGTATACACGTCAGGTACGTACAGCAATTCTGGAGGAGCTGCATCAGGACTATGTTGTCGGTGCACGTGCCCGCGGTATGAGCGAAAGCCATATCCTCTGGAAAGAGGTTCTGCCGAATGCTATGCTGCCGCTGATTACTTTGCTTGGTTTGTCTTTAGGTAACCTTCTGGGTGGTGCTGCGGTTATCGAGATGGTTTTCCAATGGCCCGGTCTTGGCCGTATGGCGATTGAAGCTATCACCTACCGTGACTTCCAGCTTGTACAAGGTGTTGTTGTGTGGATTGCGTTGATGTATATGGTTATCAACCTCATTGTTGATATCTCTTACAATTATCTTGATCCGCGTCTGAGAAAGGTAAGGTAAGAGCAGATGGAAACAATTATCAATGGTTTTAAAACCAACCGTGCTTTTGCCGTAACCTCTGTTCTGGTGCTGTGTCTGTTGCTGATAGCAATCGCAGCTCCGGTAATTGCTCCCTATGACCCGACTCATGCTGCTATGAAAGATGCCTTTTTGGAACCCGGTGCACAACATCTTTTTGGTACAGATAAGTTAGGTCGTGACTGCTTCAGCCGTGTGCTGTACGGCGCACGAGCTTCTCTGACCGGCGTATTGGTTCTCGTAGCCAGCGTATTTGTTGTAGGTACTACGATGGGCGTTGTTTCCGGTTACTTCGGCGGTAAGGTTGATATGGTTATCATGCGTATCTCCGATATGATGATTTCCTTCCCCGGTATGATTCTGGCAATTGCAATCGCCGGTATTATGGGCGGCAGCCTGGTTAATGCAGTGTTTGCGCTGACGATTGTCAGCTGGACCAAATACGCGCGTTTATCCCGCAGTATGGTTTTAAAGGTAAAACGTCGTGACTTCGTAGAAGCAGCCATCGTTAATGGTGGTACTCCCGGCCATATCCTTTGGGTGCACATCCTGCCTAATATTCTGCCGATGATGGTTATTACCGCAGCAGCAGATATCGGTGCTCTGATGATGGAGCTTGCAGGTTTATCCTTCCTGGGCTTTGGCAGCCAGCCGCCTGCTCCTGAATGGGGCCTGATGCTGAACGAAGGCCGTCAGCAGCTGCAGACTGCACCCTGGCTGATGTTCTTCCCCGGTCTGGCAATTTTTGTTACCGTAGTAGTTTTCAACCTGTGGGGCGATAATCTGCGTGATGTGCTTGACCCGCGTGGTGATGTTGAAGATTAAGGCTTACTTGGTGAAGCTTTGATTTTCAGATATGTTTTACGTTTTTTGTTTAACTTGAGTATAAGAAATGGAGAGATGTACAATGAAAAAATCCTTAAAATTTACCGCAGCAGCGGCTATGATCGGCTTAATGGCATTTGCAGCAGCAGGCTGCGGCGGTGGCGATAAAAAAGCAGCTGTATCCAACGAAGTAGTAAAATTCGGTGTAACCAACTTTGCTGATAACTTGGATCCTGCCGATAACTTCTTCAGCTGGGTTGTAATGCGTTACGGCCTGGGCGAATGCCTGGTTAAATTCGACGAGAAAATGAACGCTACTCCGTGGCTGGCTGATAAATGGTCTATTTCCGACGATAAACTGACCTGGACCTTCCACATTAACGATAAGGTTTGCTTCTCCAATGGCGATAAGCTGACTGCTGAAATTGCAAAAGAGTCCATTGAAAGAACCTTTAAATTGAACACCCGTGCTCAGTCCATCTTCCAATATGCTGAAATCAAAGCTGATGGCCAAAACCTGATCATCAAAACCAAAAAACCTGTACCGACTCTGCCGGGCATGCTGGCTGACCCTCTGTTCATCATGATTGATACTAAAGTAACCAACCATGATATCAAAAAAGAAGGTCCTATCTGCACCGGTCCTTATGCTGTAAAATCCTACAGCAAGGCTAAAGCAGTAATGGTTGCTAACGAAAAATACTGGAATGGCAAGGTTCCGTTCAAAAATGCTGAAATCTCGACTATCGACGATCCTAACACCCGTGCTATGGCACTGCAAAAAGGTGAAATCGACTTTGCTACCAACATTGCAGCAGGTGACCTGCAGCTGTTCAAAGACAAAGCTAAATATAACATTTCCGAAATTGCTTCTCTGCGTACCGTATTGGCTCAAATCAATATGAACGAAGGCAAACCGTTGCATGATCCTAAGGTTCGTGCTGCTCTGATTCAGTGCCTGGACCGCGAAACCTACAACAAGGTTCTGCTGAAAGATACCTTTATCCCCGGCAAAGCACCTGTTCCGCCTTCCTTGGACTATGGCTTTGACCAACTGAAGGATCCGAATGCTTACAATCCGGAAAATGCTAAGAAGCTGCTGGCTGAAGCAGGCTGGAAAGATACCAACGGCGACGGCTATGTTGATAAAAACGGCAAGAACCTGGAAATCGACTTCGTATTCTACAGCGGCCGTGCCGAGCTGCCTCTGTATGCAGAAGCTACCCAAGCTGATGCTAAGAAAATCGGTATTAAGGTTAACATGAAGAACGTTGACTATAACGTACTTGACCCGATGCGCCGCAATGGTGAATTTGACTTGATTATTTCCAACATCCTGACTGCTAACACCGGTGACCCGGAAGTTTACCTGAACTGGTACTGGAAGAGCAACATCAACGGCAGCCAACCGCAAAACTCCACCGGCTACAGCAATCCGCAATACGACGCACTGTCTGATAAGCTGTCTGTAGAATTCGATCCGGCTAAACGTCGTGAATATATGATTCAAATGCAGCAAATCCTGCTGGATGACGGCGCTGCTCTGTTCTTTGGCTATCCGAAGACCAACATGGTATCTAAAGCAGGCTTGGCTAACGCTAATATCTTCCCGGCTGACTACTATTGGCTGACTAAAGACGTTTGCCCGAAACAATAATTAATAAAGAGGTAATTGTTCAATGCTTCTTGAAGTAAAAGATTTAGACATCAGCTACGGTGACAAGCTCACCGTAACCGGTGCCAGCTTAGAATTGGATAAGGGTGAGATTATGTCCATTGTCGGTGAGTCCGGCAGTGGCAAAACAACCGTTATCCGCGCTATTATGGGTTGCCTGCCCGGTGCCGGCCGTGTTAGCCGCGGCAGCATCATCTTTGATGGCAAGGATGTATTGCAAAATACCCCTGATGAATGGCGCAAAATGTATGGCAGTGAGATGTCCATGATTTTCCAGGACAGTGGCAACATGATTAATCCTATCCGCCGCATCGGCCAACAGTTCATTGACTATGTTCAGGCGCATCAGCCGGATAAGTCCAAGGACCAGGCTTATAAGATGTGCTGTGATATGCTGACTAACGTGCGTCTGCCGAACCCGGAAAATATCATGAACAGCTATCCGTTTGAGCTGTCCGGTGGTATGCGTCAGCGTGTAGGTATTGCTATGGCTATGATTTTCAGCCCGAAAATCCTCCTGGCCGATGAACCTACCAGTGCGTTGGACGTAACTACTCAGGCACAGATTATCCGTCAGATTGTTGATATTCGTGACGAATACGGCGTGGCCGTTATTATGGTTACGCATAACCTGGGCGTTGCTTCCTACGTATCCAACAAGCTGATGGTTATGAAGGGCGGTCATGTTGTGGAATATGGCAAGCGTGAGGACGTTATTGCTAATCCGCAGGATGATTATACAAAACAGCTGCTGAGGGCAGTTCCGGTCATAGGAGGTAAGACATATTATGAGCAATAATGAAAGACCGGCCTATGAACGTACTAAACTGGTACTGGAGATTAACCACCTTACCAAAAAATTCGCAGTTGACGGCGGCAAGTTTCTGACTGCCTGCAATGACATCAACCTGCGTGCATACGAAGGCCGTACCCTGGGCATCATCGGTGAATCCGGCTGCGGTAAGAGTACACTGGTGCGTACTCTGCTGCGTATTCACCCTGCTACCAGCGGTGAAGCTATTTTCGAAGGCCACGATTTGATGAAATCTAGCGGTGAACAGCTGCGTCAGGACAGAAAGAACATCCAGATGGTGTTCCAGGATCCTACTGCTGCCTTCAATCCGAAGATGCTTGTTAAGGATATCCTCACCGAGCCTTTGAAAAACTTCGGCCTGATAAAAAACAGCGAGGTAGACGCCAAAGCAGCAGAGCTGCTGGAAATGGTTGAGCTGCCTGCTGAATTCAAGGACCGCTATCCGCACAGTATGTCCGGCGGTCAGCGTCAGCGTCTGGGCATTGCCCGCGCTCTGGCACTTGAACCGAAGATTATCGTGTGCGACGAGGCAACCAGCGCGCTGGACGTTTCTGTACAGGAAAAAATCTGCGAGCTGCTGTGCCGCATTCAAAAAGAAAAAAATATTACCTATCTGTTTATTGCCCATGACCTCGGTCTGGTAGACCTGATGTGCCATCAGGTTGCGGTAATGTACTTGGGTAATGTAGTAGAATGGCTGGAGCACGGCCGCATTGCAGAACACTGCAAGCATCCGTACACCAAGGCGCTTATGGGTGCTGTATTTAAGGTAGACTTCAAGCCGGGCGAAAAGATTGAGCCTTTGGAAGGCGAAATCCCGAGTCCGTTGGACCTGCCACCGGGATGTCCCTTTGCCAGCCGTTGCGAGCACTGCACCGAGCATTGCGTACAGGTTAAGCCTGAGCTGAAAGAGGTTGAGCATGGCCATTGGGTTGCTTGTCACTTATTTGACTAAGGCAGTCCTGAAGCGATATGCGTAAGCATAGGGCTTCTTTAAAAGTAATTTTCTCCATCATTTTTTATAGTGGGTACGGCGAATGTGCTGTACCCATTTTTTTCTTAGGAATTTTTATCACTAATTTTACGAGTGAGTATTGACTCATACGTTATTTATGTTATAATATAGGTATCAAAGAATTTACTGAAAGGTGTTATCACCTTTCCTATTATTTTTTATATTACATATGAATAGATACTCGTATGAAGAGTGAGACAACCTGAAAAGAAAGGTGGTAGATACAATGAAGAAAGATTTGGAAGATATCCGTAACGGTGCCGGCGATGTAAGAGCATTTCGTCATATTGACGGCCATATCAATAGTGTAGAGGATTACAGCAAGCATCCGGAAGGCTGCACCTGCGGTCACTGCGGTAAGGATCATGATCATAAAACTATGGGACATGTGCCTAAGCATACTCATGGCGATGCTTGTGGTTGCGGACACGACCACGATCATGACCATGACCATGAAGAGCATTCCCATGAGCATGGCGATGATTGCTGCTGTGGTAATGATCATAAGCATGAAGATGAAGAACACGCTCACGCACATGCGCACGGCGACGAATGCGGCTGCGGACATGACCACGGCCACGAGCACGAACACGCTCACGCGCACGGCGACGCATGCGGTTGTGGTCACGACCACGGCCATGAGCATGAACACGCTCATACACACGGTGACGAATGCGGTTGCGGCCACGGCCACGAGCATGAACATGCTCACGCACACGGTGACGAGTGTGGCTGCGGACATGACCACGGCCACGAACATGCTCATGTACACGGACATCACGTTCCCGGTCATCCTGCTGACTGTAATTGCGAAATCTGCCATCCGCATGAGGAGTACTGCGATGTATGCGGCGAAAGCCTGGCTAATTGCACCTGCCGTATGCCGGATGCCGATAAAATTAAGCGCGTATATATTCTGCAAAACCTTGGCTGTGCTAACTGCGCTGCCAAAATGGAATACAAAATCAAAGAGCTGCCGGGTGTAACCTATGCCAACGTAAGCTTTGCTACCAAGCAGCTGCGCCTCAGCGCTGCTGACCATGAGGCTTTGCTGCCGGAAATTCAAAAAATCTGCACATCTATTGAGTCCGACGTTGTGGTAGTACCGCGTGACCGCCGTCCGCAATTAGGCGGCAAGAGCAGAGTTTATCTGGTGCAGAATCTGGACTGCGCTAACTGCGGTGCCAAGATTGAACGTGCGCTGAACGCTATGCCTGAGATTGATGAAGCTACCCTGACCTTTACTACGAAAAAGCTGCGCGTAAGTGCTAAGAATTACAATGGTCTGCTGGAGAAAATGCAGGCTGTAACCGATAAGGTAGAAGAGGGCGTTGTACTGCTGGAGGCTGAAAGCAAGCCTTCTCTGGCTCCTGAGCTGGAGGAACGCAAAAAATCCGGCGGTATCTTCTCCGAGCTGAGCGAAAAGCAGACGATTATAGAAATTGTACTTGGCGGTGCAGTATTCATCATCACCGAATGGCTGGGCTTGGTGCCGGAAGCATATCATATGTACTTCCTGATTTTTGCCTATATTCTGCTTGGCGGACGCATTGTGCTGACTGCTTTGAAGAATATTGCGAAGGGTAATGTATTTGACGAAAACTTCCTCATGACCGTTGCAACATTGGGTGCGTTTGCTATTCAGGCTTGGGAAGAGGCTGTAGGCGTTATGTTCTTCTATCGTGTGGGCGAATACTTTGAGCAGCGTGCGGTGGAAAAGAGCCGTGGCCAGATTATGTACGCTGTTGACCTGCGTCCTGAGGTTGTCAACCTGCTGGTAGGCGAAGATGTGAAGGTTATTCCTGCCGCTGACGCACACGTAGGCGATATCCTGCTGGTGCGCGTAGGCGACCGTATTCCTCTGGATGGCGTTGTTATCGACGGCGAAAGTCTGGTAGATACCTCTCCTGTAACCGGCGAGCCTGTGCCTGTAAAACGCAAATATGGCGATGAGGTTGTTTCCGGTTGCGTGAACACCTCCGGTATGCTGAAAATCCGTGTAGAAAAGGTTCTGGAAGAGTCCATGGTAACCCGCATTCTGGACAGCGTAGAGAACGCTGCTGCCAGCAAGCCGACTATCGACCGCTTCATTACCCGCTTCGCACGTATCTATACTCCGTTTGTTGTTGCTGCCGCAGTACTGACTGCTGTGATTCCGTCCCTGATTACTGGCGACTGGAATAAATGGATTTACACCGCGCTGACCTTCCTTGTTATCAGCTGCCCCTGCGCACTGGTGCTGAGCGTGCCGCTGGCTTTCTTCTCCGGCATCGGCGCCGGCTCCAAGTACGGCATTCTCTTTAAGGGCGGCGTTGCTATGGAGGCTTTGAAAAACATTGCTGCCGTAGTTATGGATAAAACCGGTACCGTTACCAAGGGTAACTTCGTGCTGCAGAAGGTTAATGCTGCCGAAGGCATGAAAGCTGACGAGCTGCTGCGCCTGTGTGCAAGTGCAGAGCTTGTTTCTACCCACCCGATTGCCGTAAGCATTGTAGAGGCTGCTAAGGCTGAAAAGCTTGAGCTTGTACGCCCCGATAAATTTGAAGAAATTGCCGGTGAAGGCCTGGTTGCGTACTTTGGCGCACGCAAGGTTCTGTGCGGCAATACCAAGCTGCTGCAACGCTTTAACGTTGAATACGGCGGCTATACTCCTACCGAAAGCGGCAGTGAGGTGCTTGTGGCCGACAATGGCTTATACATGGGCCAGCTGCTGATTAACGATACTCTGAAGGAAGATGCCAAGGAAGCAATTGCTTCGCTGAAGGCACAAGGCCTGGTAACTGCTATGCTCACCGGCGATGCGCAGAAGGAAGCGCAGGCTGTGGCTAAGGAAGCAGGTATTGACGAGGTACGCGCTCAGCTGCTGCCGCAGGATAAGCTTAGCGAGCTTAATATGCTGCGCAACAAGTACGGCCCGGTTATGTTCGTTGGTGACGGCATTAACGATGCGCCTGTATTAGCCGGTGCGGATGCCGGCGCTGCTATGGGCAGCGGTGCAGATGCAGCGATTGAGGCTGCCGACGTTGTCTTCATGAATTCCGAAGTGAAGGCTATTCCGCAAGCGATTGCTATCGCGCGTGCAACAGGCGCGATTGCCTGGCAGAACGTAATTTTCGCTCTGACTGTTAAGGTTATCATTATGATTGCAGGCCTTATGGGCTATGCTTCTATGTGGGCGGCAGTCTTTGCGGATACCGGTGTATCGCTGCTGTGCGTGCTGAATTCTATCCGTATTCTCTACAAAAAGATATAATAAAAAGCTATAGCTAATATGCTGATTTGCTTTACATCGGCTGACTATAAAGTCAGCCGATGTTTTTTTTGTAAACATGACAGCGTAAGCTAACCAATTTTGTAAATTAGCGTAGGATTTTACAAAAAATGCTTGACAAAAATTTATAGCTGGCGTAAACTTTCAATAGTAGTTAGGAGTGCCTAACTGCTATTGAAATCGTGTCAAGTTAGTATCTGCTAACAATTTTTTTGGAGGGAATTATGATGCCTTTATTAATGGCCCGTCGTGGCGAGACTAACAAGATTAGCGCTGTTCACGGCAAGGATGAAATCAAACGCTTTCTGGCTAACCTGGGCTTTGTAGAAGGCTCAGATGTAACTGTTATTTCTGAAATTGACGGTAATCTTATTGTCAATGTGAAGGATGCCCGCATTGCCCTGAGCAAGCAGATGGCAGCCAAAATATTTATCTGATGCAAGTGGAGGGTGTTATGAAAACATTAAAAGAAGTTCCTGTTGGTGAAACAGTTACCGTTGCTAAGCTCGTTGGCGAGGGTGCGGTAAAAAGACGTATTATGGATATGGGCGTGACTAAAGGTGTGAGCGTATTCGTACGTAAGGTTGCACCGCTGGGTGATCCGGTGGAGGTAACAGTACGTGGCTATGAGCTGACTTTGCGTAATGGCGAGGCTGAACACATCGTTGTAGAATAAGTTGGAGGGAAAAGATGAAACAGATCAAGATTGCCCTGATTGGTAACCCTAACTGCGGCAAAACAACAATGTTTAATGATTTGACAGGTTCCAACCAATATGTTGGTAACTGGCCCGGCGTAACTGTAGAGAAAAAAGAAGGCGGCCTTAAAGGTCATGATGATGTAATTATTACCGACCTGCCCGGTGTTTACTCCTTGTCCCCGTACACTTTGGAGGAGGTTGTTTCTCGTAACTATTTGCTGCAAAATGATGTTGATGGTGTGCTGAATCTGGTTGACGGCTCTAACATCGAACGTAACCTGTACCTGACTACCCAGGTTATGGAGATGGGTTATCCTGTAACTATTGCTTTGAACATGATTGATATCGTCCGCAAGAACGGCGATAAGATTGATACCGCTAAGCTGGCTGCCGAGCTTGGCTGCGAGATTGTGGAAACCTCCGCACTGCAGGGTGAAGGTACCGGTGAGGCTGCCGAAAAAGCAATTAAAGCTGTCGGCGGTGCTGCACCGAAATATATGCGCTTCTGCAGCGAGGTTGAGGATGCTCTAACTGCGATTGCCCGCGAAGCCGGCAACAAGGTTCACGGTATTAGCGAGCGTTGGCTGCTGGTCAAGCTGTTTGAGCGTGATAAGAAGATTGCTGAAGCTTTGGGCCTGAGCGAAGGAGAGCAGGCTAAGATTGAAGAAATCGTTGCAGCCTGCGAGGAAGCACTTGATGATGATGCCGAAAGCATTATTACCAACGAGCGTTATAACTACATTGGCGAGCTGATGAGCAATGCTGTTGTCAAAGGCCATACCGGTCTGACGATTTCCGATAAAATCGACAGCATTGTAACGAATCGTTTCCTGGCTTTGCCGATTTTCGCGATTATCATGTTCCTGGTTTACTATATCGCTGTAGAAACTATCGGTACGGTTGTAACCGACTTTACTAATGATACACTGTTCGGCGAATGGATTCAGCCTTGGGTGCAGGAGCACATGGAGGCTGCCGAATGTGAGGATTGGCTGGTATCTCTTGTTGTTGACGGTATTATCGGCGGCATTGGCGCACCGATTGGCTTTGCTCCGCAGATGGCGATTGTTTTCCTGCTGTTGAGCTTTTTGGAGGACTGCGGTTATATGGCGCGTGTAGCCTTCATTATGGACCGTTTCTTCCGTCAGTTCGGGATGAGCGGCAAGAGCTTCATTCCTCTGCTGATTTCCGCAGGTTGCGGCGTACCGGGTATTATGGCTTCCCGTACTATTGAAAACGAAACCGACCGCCGTCTGACTATCATGACTACAACTTTTGTTCCCTGTGGTGCTAAGCTGCCTGTTATTGCTTTGCTTTCCGGCGCTATTATGGGCGGTGACTGGTACATGGCACCGATTATGTACTTCGTAGGCTTCTTTGCTGTTATTACTGCCTGCATCATTCTGAAAAAGACTGAGCTGTTTGCCGGTGATCCTGCTCCGTTCGTTATGGAGCTGCCGCCGTACCATCTGCCTGCTGCTAAGAACGTGTTGCTGCATACCTGGGAGCGTGTTGCTGGCTTCCTGAAAAAAGCCGGTACTATTATTTTCCTGTGCTGCGTTGTTATGTGGTTCCTGGCAAGCTTTGGTATTGATGAAGGCTCTGTTGCTATGGTTGATACTGAAAAGAGCTTTGTTGCTTACATCGGTAACGGTCTTGCTCCTATATTCGCTCCTCTGGGCTTTGACAGCTGGCAGGCTGTGGCTGCTGCCTTCTCCGGCTTTGTGGCTAAGGAGTCTATCGTCAGCACGATGGCTATTCTTTCCGGTCTGGCTGAGGCTGCCGAGGATGAGCCTGATTTGTGGACTGCTGTTATGGCGTTCTTCCCGAGTACTGTTGCAGCGTTCTCCTTCCTGGTGTTCAATCTGCTGGATTCTCCCTGCCTGGCAGCGATTTCCACTATGAGCCAGGAGATGAACAGCAAGAAGTGGACCTGGGCAACTATCCTCTTCCAAAACCTGTATGCTTACAGCATCTGCCTGATGGTCTACCAGTTCGGCAGAGTGCTTGTCGGTGGTGAAGCGTTCAGCTTCGGTACTGGCGTGGCTGTCGTTTTCCTGATTGCGTTTCTGTATCTGCTCTTCCGTCCGGCTAAGAAATATAACAAAGAGACGGTTATGAGCATTGATGCAAAATAAAAGAGGTGTTTCGTATGGCAACCTGGATTATTGGTCTGATTATTGTTGGTTGTGTGTATTTGGCATCCAAGCAGGTCATCAAGGCACATAAAACCGGTGGCTGCATTGGCTGTGATGCCGGCGGTGGTAAGGCTTGCTGCCCGCATTGCAAGCATACGACAACTGTAAATCTTCGTAAGAAATAATTTTAGTATGATGAGTATTGAAGGGCCGCGCGTTCGCTCGGCTCTTTTTGTGTTTGTGTGAGCTTTAGCTTAACCTTCTTGCCTGCCCCATAGGGGAAGGTGCCGAACGAAGTGAGGCGGAAGGGGGTTATGTGCATCGCAATTGATATATCGCAACCCTTCCGTCTGCTCGCAAAGCTCGCAGCCACATTCCCTTTCAGAGAAGATATAATGATATATTGAAACTCTAATTTTCTATATGCTCCCTGCAAGGGAGCTGGCATCGCCGTAGGCGATGACTGAGGGTTGTGCCCCTTGGGGAAGGTACTCTTTTTCCTACACTATATAGTAACAAAATATTAACAAAACACTATATGTTGACAATTACGGAATTTTGTGTATAATAGAGTCATAACCTAATGCAGTCTGCTTCCTGACGGATAAGTGGAATTGACCACGTGGAGGCAGATGAATGTATGCGCCGACCGTCTGGGCAAAATCGCCCAGACGTTTTTTCTTTATAAGGAGCAAAATAGAAAACCCGGGTGACTAGGTAATACTTATAAAGAGAGGTATTCATGATGCAACAGACAAAAAACAGATGGCTGATCGTGCTGGCAGCCATCGGCATTCACATCAGCATTGGCAGCGTATACGCATGGAGTGTACTGACGAAGCCTATTATGCAGGCTATGGGTTTTTCGCTGAAGGAGGTTACCTGGACCTTTTCGCTGGCGATTTTGTTCTTGGGAACTTCAGCAGGCTTTTTGGGAACGTATGTTGAAAAATACGGACCGCGCCGCAGCGGTCTGATATCCATGTGCTTTTTCGTAAGCGGTCTGCTGGGTACGGCCTATGCACTGACGCAGCACAGCCTGCTGCTGTTATATCTTTTTTACGGCGTTATCGGCGGTATCGGTCTGGGAACAGGCTATATTACGCCGGTGTCTACACTGGTGAAGTGGTTCCCCAATAATCGCGGTCTTGCAACCGGCTTGGCGATTATGGGCTTTGGCTTTGCCAGCCTCGTTGCAGGTCCGTTGATGCAGATTTTGATTGCTAAATACGGCCTGGTAGAAAACTTTGTGATTCTGGCCTGCATCTACGCAGTAGTGATGACTGCTTCCGCGCTTTATCTGGAGCCGCCTAAGCAGGAAACTGCAGCAGGCAAAGGACAGTTTAAGGCAAAGATGCCTGAGCATGTGCAGTACTCCGTGAAGGAGGCTATGCACACCTGGCAGTTTTATGCTTTGTGGTGGATTTTCTTTACGAACATCACCTGCGGTATCGGTCTTTTGGCTGTGGCTTCGCCTATGGCACAGGAGGTTATCGGTATGTCTCCGATTGCGGCGGCGTCTATGGTTGGCATCATCGGCCTGCTGAATGGCGGTGGTCGTATTGTGTGGTCCACTATTTCCGACTACATTGGTCGCGCAAATACCTATCTGGCATTTTTCGTGATTGAGATTGTGGCCTTCTACCTTTTGGGTGGCGTAAATGAAAGCTTTATGTTCCAACTGCTGGTGTTTATCATCATCACCTGCTACGGCGGCGGCTTTTCCTGCATGCCGGCATATCTGAGCGATTTGTTCGGCACCAAGCAGCTGAGCGCAATTCACGGACGTATTTTAACAGCGTGGGGCCTGGCAGGTATTGCAGGACCGCTGCTTTTATCCGTAATTTACGAGCGCACACACAGCTACAGCTTTACGCTGTACTTCTTCAGCGCCTGCTTTGTAGTAAGCCTGCTGCTGGCAGCAGTGCTTAAGCTGAAGGGCAAAACTGCCTGAGCTTTTGCCTGAAGAAGTAATTTCCACTGAAAAATAACTTTTTTAGCTCAAAAAACGAAAAATTTTAAGCGTCCTACCCTAAAACATGTTTTGGGGTAGGGCGCTTTTTCGTTACCGGGCATATAATAAGCGTAGAGAAAAGCAAAAAGCTTAAGCAGATGTAAAAAAGGGGGCGTACATTATGAAAAAGCATTTTAAGTATTTGGCTGCGGCAGGTTTGATTGCTGCGCTGTTTTTGTCGGCGGGCTGCGTAGATAATGCCAAGGACAAGAAGCCTGCGCCTGAGCCGGAGAAGAGGGTGGAGAATGTTGTAGTAAAACCTCAGGACGGGAAATATTACAGATATCCCGATTACATTAATGATGTGACCAAAACACCGAAGATGACACCGGAAATAGTTAAGTACATTGATGATTTTGCTTCGACGCTTAAATTCCACCCGGATTCCAAGGGCAAATTCACCAATACCTCCCTGATAAAGAATCCGGAAGAAACAACTCACTATATCAATATGTCTGCCCTTGGACCCAATCATAACAATAAGATAAAGTTTAAAAATTCCAAAGGTAAGGAAGTTTATCAGCAGGAGGTTTACAGCATCAATATGACGATAGATGCCGCTACCGATAAATTAAAGTCTGTAAGATGCTCTATTTTCGAACAGAATCCGGATATTCCTGACGGTCAAACTACATATGTTGTGAAAAAAAGATTTGATTGACCTGTTTTAGCATAAATCAATAAAAATTTTAAGCGTCCTACCCTAAAACGGCTTTTGGGGTGGGGCGCTTTTTAGTATAATGTACCCATAGTCATAGACAGTTTGAGAGAGAGTATAGAAAGTGATATGGACATGAAAAGAGTATATTCTATATGAATAGATTTTATATTTGTAAAATTACTATTTTGGGACATTTAGCAAGAAAAAAACAAGTATTGGACAGCTTTCTCTTGGTAAATCCTAAAAAATGGACATTTTTTTCTTTTTGATTGTCTAAAATCGTTTTTGAGCAACTTTTTTCCAAACTGAATGTTATACTATGAATACCAAGCGGAGGTGCTCAAAATGACTGTTAAGCGCTTTACGGAACAGGAGAAACTATTGTTGCGTAAAAACCCCTATACATACAGGGTCACTGATAATATGATATTGTTGACGGTAGAGTTTAAGGAGACATTTTGGAAACTATATATTCAGGGCTTTTCACCAGTGTCTATTTTTAGGGAGTTAGGGTATGATCCTGATCTTTTGGGACAATACAGAATTAATAATTTTGCTTTTAAGCTAAAAAAAGCGATAGAATCCGGAAAGTCTCTTACTCAAGGTGTTGGTGGAGAGATAAAAACTCCGCCGAAGAATAAAGATTACAGCGAGTTACCAATAGAGGCAACAATAGCATCCATGCAGTATGAATTGTCTTATCTTAGACAGGAGGTTGAATTCTTAAAAAAAATGTGTTGCTTGGACAAATCAGATTAGCGCGTGAAATAGCTTTGGGGCTAGCAAATAGAAAGTTTCAATTAATTCATAATTTGGTATCTAGGCCAGATAATCGATTGAAAATAGTCCATTTATGTAAACTTGCTCATGTTACTAGATCTGGATACTATAATTGGTTAAGCAACATGGAATTTCGTAATGCCAAGGAGCAAAAAGATAGGGAAGACTTTAGTATTATTCTAGAGGCATATAAATTTAAGGGGTATGATAAGTGCATCCGGGGCATACATATGAGGCTATTGCATTTAGAGAAGCCGGTACTTATGAACCTAAAAAAGATAAGACGATTAATGGTGAAATATAATCTGAGATGCCCTATTAGAAAGCCTAATCCCTATCGGCAAATAGCAAGAGCTTTGAGGACCAACAAGGTAGCACCTAATCTTTTGAACCGGGAATTTAAAGCACATGGACCTAGAAAAGTATTGTTAACAGATATAACTTACATACCATTGAATGATAAATACTGTTATTTATCTACAATTCTAGACTCCTATACGATGCAAGTACTTGGATATTGTCTTAGTGATTCATTGGCAATAGATTTCGTGTTGGAAAGTGTTAATATGGTGCTTGCTAGGCATGGAAGCGAACTTTCTAGTGAGACTATTATTCATTCGGACCAGAGTTCACACTATACGAGTTATAAATTTATACAGTTTGTTAACGATGCTAATTTAAGGCAATCTATGTCGAGAAGAGGTAATTGTTGGGATAATGCACCTCAGGAGAGCTTTTACGGGCACATGAAGGATGAAATCCATATATCTGAGTGCAAAGATTTTGAGTCTCTGCGTTTAGAAATAGATAGGTGGATGGATTATTACAACAACTACAGATACCAATGGAAGTTAGCAAAGCTATCCCCAAACGAGTATTATGAGTATATAAAAACGGGTATTTACCCATTGAAGATAATTTAATAAAAAATAAGAAGCAGCGATTCCAAAAGGGGTCGCTGCTTCTCTCTTTCTTTTGAAAATGTCCTTGACAAAGGGTACGGTTTATTAGTTCCATAGCATATAATAAGCGTAGAGAAAAGCAAAAGCTTAAGCAGATGAAAAAAGGAGGCGAAGATTATGAAAAAGCAATTTAAGTATGTGGCTGCGGCGGGCTTGGTTGCAGCACTGCTTTTGGCAGCAGGCTGCGGTGATGATGCCAAGGACAAAAAGCCTGCGCCTGAGCCCGATAAGAAGGTGGAGAATGTTGTAGCAAAACCTCAGGACGGAAAATATTACAGATATCCCAGTTACATTAAGGATGTGACGAAAACACCTAAAATTACGCCGGAAATGCTTAAGTACATTGATGATTTTGCATCGACGCTTGAATTCCATCCGTCTTACAATGGTAAATTCGTCAATGATTCCAAGATAAATAATCCTGATGAAAAATATCATGCTATTTATCTGTATGCCCTTGGACCCAAGCATAACAATAAGGTAAAGTTTAAAAATTCCAAAGGTAAGGAAGTTTATCAGCATCAGGTTTACACCATCAATATGCAGTCAGAGGCTGCTACCGATAAATTAACGTCTGTACTATGCTCTATTTTCGAGCAGAATCCGGATATTCCTGATGGCAAAACTACATATGTTGTGAGAAAATCCTTTGATTGAGTTGCACTTTGCAATGGTGTTATGGTATTTACTAAGAAAGAAATGCTTATCTTAACAAGCTGCCGATGAAAAGCAGTATATGTGGCGGTGAGATAAGTGAACTGCTGTGAGCCGCTGCGCGTGAGCGTGGCGGCTTTTTGAAGTGGTAAATAGTTATCAAAAAGTTATTCGTGTGATATAATTTGAGTAGAGCTGATCAGCAATTTATGAGGTGGTGAAAATATGGAGAACAAAGATACAGCTTATTTGAGCAATAAAGATGGGTTTACGACTTTTTCTTATGGTGGTTATGATTTTCGTTTTAAAACATCAGATAGGTTAGTGAAATATTTAAAAGTTAAAGAATGGGATGCTCCATATGGATACATTGTTGTTGATTGTTTGCACGAAAAGTTAGGTGTGGTTGAAGACTATATTGATTTGCTTCCCATGCTGGATAACTTATATTTTAATGCTAAGAAATTTTTAGCGCCGATAAAAAAAGTGGAGGTGCGTTATGGCTGATGTTCAAAAATTAGCAGATGCTGCTGAGGTTATCGTTCAAGGATATGCGTTTATTGATAGGGGCGAGGGTGTAACTGTTATAAATTTGCATAAGCCTGATCATGCTGCTTATTTCTATAATCATGAGCTTGTAGAAACTAATATGGATGATATCGAAGCGTATAAAGTCAACAAGCTTTATCAGGCTAATGTGAAGTATATGGAGAAGGATTATGCCAAAGTACTTTGATTTTAAAGTTTGCGGATATTATCTTTATTTTACAAATAAGTGCATTATTGAATGTATGCATGTACATGCTAGTGATAAAAGACTTTCAGAAGCGGGTTCAGCAAAGTTTATTGTAAAAGGTAACGGCGATACAGAACTGATGAAGCAAGGTACGTTAAATGATTTGGATGTACGTAAAATACAAGGATTTATCAAAGAACATTATGTAGAAATGTATGACTTGTGGTCAGCATGGAGTGATAATGGATATTATAGGGGAAAGTAATAATATGCCTTTGATTTGGGAGATGGCTAGGGAGAAAGAGCTTGGGGTAGCTGTGCCGTTTTTGCCATAACGTGTGTAGTATAATGCAAATTAAGATGAATTAAAAATATTCTTGTTGGAGGTATAGCTCATGTCAGGAATAGGTCCGTGTTTAATTTTTCTTTTTTTAGCGCCAATTATATTCGTTGCGTTGATTGCATTCGATTCTGCTAAGAAAATGAAGCCTGAGCAAGATAATTCTTCTATTTGTGATAATACTAGAGCAACTGAGCTTCCTAGCTCTAGTCCTATTGCCAAAACAGATGCTTATGCTGTGTCTGCTTTGAAGAAAGATCGCTATAATCCTAATAATAAAGAAACTCGTACTTTAGAATTTAATAGAATATTAAGTGAAAATAATAATGAGAGTAAGCGTGTAGCTAAAAAACAAAAAGATTATAGCTTAGTTAATGATGCGTATTATAAAGCTTATAACGAAGTGGAATCAATGATGACAGATTATAATGCAGCTAAAGAAATTACTAATAATCGTGCGGATTTAGCTACTTTTGAAGATGGCTATCATTTTGATAATTATGCTGAAGATTTTAAACAGGACACTGACAGCGATAATGAGAATTATTGACGTAATATAAGTTTTGGAGGTTAAGGGTATGTATGACACAAATAACCCTAACAACTTTGAATTTCCATTTCAAAAGAAGCATATTAATGCTTGCTCTGGTGTTGAAGAATTATTGCCTCTGTGGAAATTAGCACATAAATGCGAAGTTAATACAGACTATATTACCGGAAATGTACCTGGTTATGCTTTTTTACCTGATGGGATAATTAACGAAGAAAGTTTTGCTAAAAGTTCGCCAAGAATTTTGTTTATTGCTAAAGAAGCTTATTGGTATGGTGAACACGATGATGATAAAGCGGCTACTAAAAATGCTGAAACTGTTATGTTTTGGCATCGCAGGGTAGCTTATGGTGAAGTGCCGGAAACGATTTTCTCTAAGCGTCTTGCTATGCTGGCTAATGCTATTTTTAATGATGATTTTAAGACGATAAATAAAGACCATACCGCTTTGCGTTCTGTCGCAGTTATAAATTTGAATAAGCGTGGAGGGTTTGTTGGTTGCGTATGGAAAACTTTAGAGGAATATGTAAAACGGTATGCTGAATTTATCAGCCAAGAGATAGAATTAATTTCTCCTGAATTAATAGTGTGTTGTGGAGATGGAGTACGCTGGCTGTTAGAAAATTATATTCGATTAGATAAGCAAATCAATGTTATTTCATTGTACCACCCTAGCTGTTGGAGTATTAGCGATGAAAAATATCTTCAGATGCTGCAAAAAGCTCTTGCAGGTAATGTTGTAAGTGATAGTGAAACTCTTTCCGTTATAGAAAATGCAATTGAAAGTGAAAATAAAAACCTTTCTGCTGATAAAGATATAATTGAAAGCGAAAATGTCGAACTTCCTGCTACGAAAAATGTAATTGAAAAAGAAGATTCAGCTAGAAGTACTTATATGAAGATGTATGGTGCTGGGACTACATTCCAATTTAACAAAAAAGCAAATGTTTATTATGATACGTTAGCACACAGTCCGCAAAACTATCCATATATAGCTTTATATACGGATAAGGCAGTAAGAGCTATAGGTAAGGTGAATGCTGTTATTGTAACTGAATTTGCAGATAATGTATTACTGTATCGTGCTGAACAGGGTGAAATAACAGATGAACGTAAGCAGACGATACTTGAAGCTATAGAGGATGGTAAAAAGTATGGTTACAATTTGCTTAGATGTCCGCATAAATACTTTTTTGTTGAGCAATTTTTCCAGACGGAATATAAAAAGACTTCGTATGGTGGAGCGCGATTTGTTAAAGTGTTTGATTTAAACAAATTGCTGGGAATTGATGAATTGCCTTCAACAGAAGAAATAGCCAATATACTTGCTGAAAAAACATGGGAGTGAGAATAATTGCTTTATTTCTCCTCTTGACAATCCCACCTGTTCCTTGCTAAGATATAGAGTATAACAAAATATCTACAGGCAAGGAACGAGAGGCTTATCTCCGTAAAGCCACTAAAGAGAAGCAGCGGTTGGTGCAAGCTGTGTGGCGGTGAGGTGAGTGTAGCTCGGGAGCTGTTTTGCTGAACATTGCAGTAGGCAAAAACGTGCGCACACGTTACGTGCATTGAGTGCCTTGTGCAAAAAGCATGAGGAAGATAGGTGGTACCACGATTATTCGCCCTGTCCGTAAAGGACAGGGCTTGTTTATTTTAAGGAGGAATTTTTTTATGTGTGAAGAGCATAATATCCCTAAGGTTTATGATCCTGCTTCCGTAGAGAAGAAATGGTATAAATTCTGGGAAGAGCATCGTTATTTTCATGCCGAAGTAGAAGAGGGCAAGGACGCCTTTAGTATTGTTATCCCCCCACCGAACATCACCGGTCAGCTGCATATGGGCCATGCACTGGATAATACTCTGCAGGATATTTTAATCCGCTGGCACCGCATGATGGGCCACAACACCCTGTGGATGCCCGGCTACGACCATGCAGGCCTGGCAACCCAGATTAAGGTTGAAGAGGTTATCAAAAAAGAGGAAGGTAAGACTCGTTACGACCTGGGCCGCGAAGAGTTCCTGAAACGCGTTTGGGAATGGAAGGAGCAATACGGCGACCGCATTATCAACCAGCTGAAGCATCTGGGCGTTTCCTGTGACTGGGAGCGTAAGCGCTTCACTATGGATGAGGGCTGCTCCAAGGCTGTTCGCGAGGTTTTCTGCACTCTGTTTGAAAAGGGCCTGATTTACAAAGGCACCCGTATCACCAACTGGTGCGTAAACTGCAACACCGCACTGAGCGATATTGAGGTTGAGCATAAGGATGACCCGGGCCATCTCTGGTACATCAACTACCCGGTAGTTGAAGAAGAAGGCCGCAGCCTGATGATTGCTACCACCCGTCCGGAAACTCTGCCCGGCGATACTGCTGTAGCAGTTAACCCGGAAGACCCGCGTTATGGCGATTTGGTTGGCAAAACCCTGCGTCTGCCGACTACCGACAGAATTATTCCTATTATCGCCGACAGCTATGTTGATACCAAATTCGGTACCGGCGCTGTAAAAATTACTCCATCCCATGATCCTAACGACTATGAGATGGGTATCCGCCACAACCTGCCGAGCATCGTTGTTATCGGCATGGACGGCATTATGACTAAAGAAGCAGGCAAGTACGAAGGCATGACTCGTGAGGAATGCCGTAAGGCGATTGTTGCCGATTTGAAGGCTGACGGTTATCTGGTTAAGGTTGAAGAGCATTCCCATGCTGTTGGTCACTGCCAACGCTGCGGCCATGCTGTTGAATCTCAGGTTTCCACCCAATGGTTCGTTAAGATGGAGCCTTTGGTTAAGGCTGCTGTTGATTGCGTTGAAGACGGTCGTACTCAGTTCGTACCGGAACGCTTCACCAAAACCTATACCGGCTGGATGGATAACATCCGTGACTGGTGTATTTCCCGTCAGATTTGGTGGGGCCACCGCATTCCTGTATGGTACTGCGATGACTGCGGCGAAATGAGCGCCAGCCGTACCGATTTGACTGTCTGCCCGAAATGCGGCAGCGCACATATCCATCAGGACGAGGATGCACTGGACACCTGGTTCAGCTCCGCTCTGTGGCCGTTCTCTACCATGGGCTGGCCGGATAAAACTCCGCTGCTGAAGCAATTCTATCCGACAAGCGTACTCGTAACCGGTTACGATATCATCTTCTTCTGGGTTGCACGTATGCTGATTATGGGTATGGAATTCATGCATGAGATTCCGTTCGACAAGGTATTTATCCATGGTCTGGTTCGTGACAGCCAGGGCCGCAAGATGTCCAAATCCCTTGGCAACGGCATCGACCCGCTGGAGGTTATTGACCAATACGGCGCTGATACCCTGCGCTTTATGCTGATTACCGGCAACACCCCGGGCAACGATATGCGTTTCTACTGGGAGCGCGTTGAGGCAACCCGTAACTTTGCCAACAAGATCTGGAACGCTTCCCGTTTCGCTCTGATGAACATGGAAGGCTACGATGCCAACGCTAAGCTGGCTCCGTATACTCTGGCAGATAAATGGATTCTTTCCCGTCTGCAGCACACCGCTAAGAGCGTTACCGAAATGCTGGAGAAGTTCGAGCTTGGCGAAGCAGGCCGCATGATTTACGACTTCATCTGGGGCGAGGTTTGCGACTGGTACATCGAGCTTGCTAAACCGCGTCTGTATAATAAAGAAAACGCCGAAGAGCGTGCAACCGCACAGCATGTTCTGGCAACCGTACTGACCAGCGCTATGCAACTGCTGCATCCGTACATGCCGTTCATCACCGAGGAAATTTACCAATGCCTGCCGCATGAAGCAGAAAGCATTATGATTTCCAAGTGGCCTGAGGCTGACGAAGCTCTGATGGACGACGAGGCTGAGCGTCTGATGGGCGCAATTATGGAAAGCATTAAGGCTATCCGTAACATGCGTGCAGAAGTAAACGTACCGCCCGGAAAGAAGGTTCCGGCAACCATGCTGGCTGCTGCCGACCTGAAGGACGGCATTGAGGCTAACGCCGACTATATACACCTGATGGGCGCTATCAGCGAGCTGACTGTGCTGGCTGACAATGCTGCTAAACCGGAAAATGCTATGGCTGCAGTTGTAGCAGGCATTGAGGTTTATCTGCCGCTGGCAGGCCTGATTGATGTCGAGAAGGAAAATGCCCGCCTGAATAAAGAGCTGGCTGCTATCGACAAGGAGCTGAGCCGTGTTGAAGGTAAGCTGGGCAACGCCGGCTTCCTGGCTAAAGCACCTGAGGCTGTTATCGAAAAAGAGAAGGCTAAGGCTGAAGAGCTGAACGGTAAAAAGGCTGCGATTAACGAGCGCCTGGAATACCTGAAGACTCTCTGATAAAACCGTACAAACCGTACAAAACCGTACACCCCCTTGCCACACAAGGATTTGGGGCTGTACGGTTTTTTGCATGTGTACGGTATGGAGTTGGCGGATATTAAAATGTCCTCATGAAAATGTAGTGAGTACCTCAAAATAGGCTCATGAAATTGTAATAAATGCCAAAAATATCCTCATGAAATTGTTGTCAGTACCCAGAAATAGGCTCATTTTTTTGTTGAAGGAGTATTTGCGCAGCTTTGGCAAGTAGGCCTGCCTAAACTTGCCAAAAGCTTGTATCTGTGCTATTATAAATATAGAAATGGTGCTTCCGATAGACGGTTGCCCTAAAAAGATAAGTTATAAAAAATAACCGTTAGTTTTCTCAGGACTGGGCGGTTATTTTTTTTTGCGTTTTGTTGATTTCCATACCTAATTTAATGCAAGCTATGCATAAGCTCAGCAAAGCAATAACTTCGAGTATATCCATCAGTAACACCTCCCTCTTGCGGGATTTTCAGTGAAACTGAATTTATCGCGTCAGAGGGCAACCGCCTACCGTTATGGAAGCACCATAAAAATATTTTAACATATATAAAGGAAAGTGTACAACGAACAAGCTGTGAAAGTTTGGCGCTGTACGCTTTTTACTCTCTTGAATTGCAGTGCTTCTTGGGTTACAATAAAAGAAAAAGGGGGCGATGAAAATGGCTAAATTCTGTACTAATTGCGGAAGTGAAATTAAACCAGGTACCAAATTTTGCGAGAATTGCGGACAAAAGCTGGAGCAGGAGCAAAAGCCGCAGGAGGGAGCAGGCGGAATTGCCGCGGCTGCCGGAGCTGCTGGTGCAGCCGGTGCTGCTTCTGGTGCCGATGCAAGCTATAAAAAAAGCATTTGCGACAGCCATGATAATTTTGAGTCGGGAGCTAAGGCTGATGCTGCGCAGGTAAATCATAATACCGATGGTCAGGCAAATACCTATAATAATTTTGCTGCCGATAATCAGCAAAAGTTTGCGGATGAACGTTTTGGCAGCAATGATGATAACGGTTCTGCCGCTTATAATACACCGCCGAGAGCAGGCAAGAAGTTTTTGAATCTTGGCGAAGGCCTGGACCTGCTGTTTAAGGACAGCAGTGCGGATAAGGAAGCTGTTTTCAAGGAGCTGTTCTTTACGTCTGAGGGACGCTTGAACCGCAAGTCATATATTTACAGAAGCTTTTTCCTGTCAATTGTGCTTTTTGTAGTGCAGGGAATTTGGTCCTTTGCAGCCGATACTTTCGGCGCTCTGGATCTTCTCTTTTCGATTGTCGCTTTTGTGCTTGGTATATTCCAGCTGGCAGCTAATATTATGATGGGCGTGCGCCGCTTGCATGATTTGGATAAATGCGGCTGGTGGATGCTGCTTTTGATTGTGCCGCTGGTTAACCTTTTCTTCTGCCTTTATCTTCTGTTCTTCAAGGGAACGGAGGGGCCGAACCAATACGGGGACGACCCTTTACAGCAGTAGGCTTGCATTGGCAGCTAAAAGCTGCTATATATAATGTATAAGTATTTCGCTTAGCAAAATAGTCGCTCGTCCTTGGGGACGCAGCGGCTATTTTTGTGCTTTTCGCAAGACGCAGTGCGCAAAACTATGTTATAATAAACTATTAGCTAATTATTAATGGAGGCGTAAGCACAATGAATTATACAGAAAGCCTGGCATATTTAGACAGCCTGGGCAAATTTGGCATTAAGCTCGGTATGGAGCGTATTGAAGGACTTTTGCGTGAGCTGGGAAACCCGGAGCAAAAGATTAAAACAGTGCATGTAACCGGCACTAACGGTAAAGGCTCTGTTACCAGCATGATTACGAGTATTCTGCTGGCAGCAAACCTGAAGGTGGGCAAGTTTACTTCCCCGCATCTGGTGAAGTACAACGAACGCATTAACCTCAACGGCAAGGATATCAGCGACGAGGATTTTGCTATGGCAATTACTGCGGTAAAGGTTGCTGCTGACAGCGTTGTCAAAAAGGGCGTCTGCGAGCAGCCGACGCAGTTTGAGATTTTGACGGCTGCAGCGTTTTTATATTTTTATCTGCAGAAGGTTGATTACGCCGTTATTGAGGTAGGCATGGGCGGCCTGTGGGATTCCACCAACGTAATTACGCCGGTGGTCAGCGTTATTACCAATGTTGCGCTGGACCATACCGACCGCTGCGGCAAAACGCTGGAGCGCATTGCTATGCAGAAGGCAGGCATTATCAAGGAGAAGGTGCCTCTGGTTACCGCTGCCGAGGGCAATGAAGCTCTTGGTCCTATTGTAAGCCTGGCTATGTTTAAGGAAGCGCCTGTTTATCTTTACGGCAAGGCTTTTCACGGCACGGAGGTAAAAAGCTCGATGGAGGGCCAGGCCTTTACGCTGCATGCAGGCGATTTTTATCATTCCGATTATGAAATCAAGCTGCCGGGCGAGCATCAGATTAAGAATACGAGCGTAGCTATTGTGGCTGCCAAGCTGGTGAGCAAGCAGGATGACCGCATTAACGAGCTGGCGCTGCATGTGGGCGTGGCCAATACCGTTTGGCCGGGACGTTTGGAGCGCATTCACAAGAACCCGGATATTATTCTGGACGGTGCGCATAACCCTGACGGTGCCAAGGCTCTGCGTAATGCTTTGGATAAATATTATCCCGGCAAGCAGGTGCAGTTTGTCTTTGGTATGATGGGGGACAAGGATATGAGCGGTGTTATCAAAACGCTGATTAATCAGGATGATGTTGTTTATACCGTGCGTGCCGATGAGGGTGCGCGTGCTGCGGAGGCTGCGGATTTGGCGAAGCTGGTGGGCAGCAATGCTGTGGCGGAGGCTAATCTTGCTACGGCGTATGATGCTGCTATCCGCGGGGCAGGCACTGACGGTGTTGTATGTGTTTGCGGCAGCCTGTATCTGGTGGGCGAGTTTAAGAAGATGCTGCTGGCGGATAAATGTAGAATGAACTGAAGGCGATATTGAGGTTTATTGACTTCGGGAACGAGTATCTGCGTCGCAATTAAATATCGTTCCAGTCAGAAGCAATTTTCCCGTGCCTTAGGGCACAACGCAAATTTCGTGTGGAACCAGGACGAAGCTTCGGTAAAATTTGTCAGATAGTAACAATATGTTACGTCCCCTCGCTTAGCGGTTCGTGTCAAACCAATCAGCTGCGCTCTTTGAGCTTGCTTCTTGGGACACTATCGCATGGCGCGCATGAGCCAATCAGCATCGTCCTGCGGACTCGCTTCTTGGATGCGCCCGCATATGGTTCCGGACACTCATTTGCTAAAATTGCTATTCCTTACACGATATATTAATTGCTCGTTAAGGCTGTTTGCTAACCTTCTTGCCTGCCCCTCGGGGAAGGTGCCGAGCGTAGCGAGGCGGAAGGGGGCGTATATGCGTCGCAATTAAATATTGCGCTACGATATATTAATGGCTTGTTTAAGAAAATAGAATCTTTTGTTAGGGTGTATCATGACAAAACTGGCAAATTATCTCGAAAATAAAATATGGTATATGCTGCTGTTTACTGTGGCGGTTATTCCACTGGAACAGGAATTTACCTCCTTCTGTGTGGCGATGACCTTTATCGGTGCTGTGATTGTAGCGCATGTTAAGGGACTCCCGCAGCAGGAAAATGTGCTGAAGCCGTGGCAGCAGGGAGCGTTTTATCTTCTTTTGCTGATATCGGTTGGTTCGGTATATTTTTCCTTGGACAGATTTTTGTCCTTCTGGAATCTTATCTATGTTGTAGGCCAGTATGCGGCACTGTTTTTTGTGCTATTGCGTTACGGCCGCAGCAGTGAGCAGGACAGGGCGCATCTGACTGCCTGCGAGGCTGAGCCGCTGACGCAAAGTGAGGCCTGGAAAAATGCTGACGTCAAGCAAAGGCTTGCGCTTGTGTGGCAGCGCTTCGGCACTTTGCCGCGTCCTTTGCAGCTCATCAGTGCTTTTTTAGGTGTATCGCTGTTGGTGAGCGCCATCGGTATTGCGCAGAAGATTTTCGGCGTTACGGCCGAGGGCATCTGGGTGGACCCGGCGCAGTTCCCTGATTTGAAGGTGCGTGTTTTCTCTACGCTGGTTAACCCCAATATCCTGGCAGGCTATCTGGTGCTGGTTGTGGCTTACAGTACAGCATTTTTCAATCAGACGAAGGCGTATAAAAAATGGCGTCTGACGTTTCTTATTACAGGACTTTTGGCAGCAGTCTGCCTGCTTTATACATATTCACGCGGCAACTGGGTAGCCTGCGCTGTGATGCTGCTGGCGTTCTGCGTGCTGTTCTGCCGTAAGGCTTTTATTCCTGTCCTTGGCGGCGGGGCGGCGGCTCTGGCGCTTGGCGGTCAGGCGGTGCTACAGCGTCTGGAATCTATTCGCGGCGGTTATGGCGGTGATACCTCGATTGCTCTGCGCATGGCTTATTTGAAGAGCACCAAGTGGATTATCGAGGAATTTCCTTTGGGAGTAGGCTGGTACGGCTATCGCTTTGTTTATCCTACATATAATTTCTATCTGGCGGACAAGAACGTTATCATGTACCACTGCCACAATATCTTCTTGAATATCTGGGCGGAGCTGGGTGCGCATGGTCTGCTGATTTTTCTTGTTATCTGGTTCGGAATTTTTCTGCCTGCAGGCTGGAAGCTGGCATATCATGGACGCAGCTTGTGGCTGAAGGCTATGGGACGAGGTTATGTGCTGGCAACAGTAGGCATTATTATTGGCGGATTGACTGACCATGTTTATTTCAATACTCAGATGGGATTGTTATTTTGGACTTTGGGTTGCCTGACTTTGCTATGTGCCGGAATCAATAAATGCTCAGACGAGAAATAAAAAATGCTCATTAAAAAGGCATCCTGAGAATCATATGAATAACGATTAGATATAATCCAAAAAAAGTTGCATAATTTTCAAAAATACTAGACAAAAACGCTGTATTATGGTATAATTATATATAAAGAAAGTGGTTTTTAAAACTGCTCTGAGAACGGAAAAATTTATTACGGCTATTTGTGATATGTGAAGCTCAAATAGCCGTAAAAAATAGCGATAAATTTTGCGAATAAAGAAAAGAATCTGAATAAAGAGAATTATAAATTTATACTAGGGGTAGTATAAATAGATAACTTCTATAATCAGGGAAAGGAGAGTAGCCTTAAAAGGCATGGGGAGAAGATAAGTATATAATCTATTATTTAAGGAAGGGATGATGCAATGTATAAGTGCAAAGATGCAAGCACTAGGGAAATCATTGCTTTTCAAAAAACTTATTGTGAGAGCCTGGCGGCAGCCATAGGAATGAACAATAAGTTTCGTATTCAGGTGGAGTCTTACGAGGAGCTGCCGCCATGGAGTTTTGTTTATAATGCTGATGGCAGCGATCGCTTTTTGAAGGATGATATAATTATGCTTAAGGTGTGCGATTTGGAAAAGAGAATTGCCTATTATCCGGTTTTTCCCGAAAAAAGGGGCCTTAAACTGCTCCAATGCTGGGAAATGGCAGTGCCGCCGAAGCTGACTGCATTTGAGAAGGAAGGTGAAACGGAAGGCAATATACATCGTGCCAACCAAAGCTTGCGTAATCTTATTGCCTTTGCCCGTTTGTTTATGCTGTCGCAAAGCCGTTGGCATAAGCCCATGGCTTATAGCTTTAATAATATTATTTCACAATTATACCTTGTTCCGGAGTCGGATGTTGCTCCGGAAACAATTAAGCTCATTAATGATGTAATCGGCAAATATATCAGGGATAATTCTCAGGAGCATTATATTAAATGTGATAATTTACAGGATTTTATAGATTATATTAAAACCAAGTATTCTCTGGTGACGTTTAAATCGGATGATTTTTCACTTTTAAGGAAAATACTGCACGACTATTATCCGGTAGAAAAAATATATTTTTAGACAGTAGCTTAGCGCAGAACTCGGCATGCAGACAGTTCTGCGCTTTTGTATTGTATGTATATCAATGCGGCAGTTTATGCCGAAGTTTAGCCTTTCTTACATTTTAGTTACATATTTTCTTGCCTCGCTATGATATAATAATTACATTAATGTTTATTCTATGTGAGCGGCATAGAGGAGGAGCAGTTATGGCAGATAAATTTTTAGTAATAGATGGCAGCAGCTTAATACATAGAGCGTTTTTTGCTTTGCCGCCGCTGACTACGCGTCAGGGTATCCATACGGGAGCAGTGTACGGACTGTGCAATATGCTGCTGAAGCTTTTGGATGAGGTGAAGCCTCGTTATATGGCGGTTGCCTTTGATAAATCGCGCAAAACATTCCGCAGCAAGCTGTATGCGGAATATAAGGCGCAGCGTAAGCCTACTCCGAGCGAACTGAGCGAGCAGTTTCCTTTGGCGATGAAGGTTTTGGAATGCATGGGAATACGCACGCTGGAGCTGGATGATTATGAGGCCGATGATATTATCGGTACTTTTGCCGTGCAGGCACCGCCGGAGGTTGATGTTATCATTGTTACCGGTGACCGCGATGAGTTGCAGCTTATTGATAAGCGCACCAAGGTTTTTTATACCAAGCGCGGCATCAGCGATATTCAAGTTTTTGATGAGGCAGAATTTGCCGCCAATTACGAGGGCCTGCAGCCTAAGCAGCTGATTGAGCTGAAGGGCCTGATGGGCGATACCTCGGATAATATTCCCGGCGTTCCGGGCGTAGGTCCTAAAACAGCGATGAAGTTGATTAAGGAATACGGTAATGTGGAAACGGTGCTGGAGAATATCGAAAAGGTTTCCGGCAAATCGTTAAAGACAAAGCTGACGGACAACAAGGAATCTGCCTTACTGTCGAAGCAGCTGGCAACAATCTGCACGGAAGCACCTGTTGATACCGCTGTGCAGACTTATGAGCTGCAGCCGATTAAGGAGGAAGCACGCACCCTGATGCAGGATTTGGAGTTCCGCAATATGTACGAGCGCTTTGCCGTGGTACTTGGCGGTGCGCAGGACAGCTTTGACCTTTTCGGTGAAGCTGTTGAGCAGGAAGGCCTGCAGCAGATTGCTGTCAATACGCCGCAGCTGGCAGAGGAGCTTTTTGCAGCCTTGGGAAAAGCAAAGCAGCCTGTTGCCGTGCATGCGCAGGTAGCAGGACAGCTGCCGGAGCTGTATTTCAGCAGTGCCGAAATTTTGGCTGATAATAAAATTTATCTGCTGGACGCGCAAAGCGGCTGTTGGGATAAATTCGACAGCTGGCTGTCAGACGCAGGCAGCAAAAAGATAACGATAGACAGCAAGGAGCTTTATAAATGCTGCCTGTGCCGCAAGGTGAAGGTGCAGGGAATAGTTGATGATGTTGCCCTGGCAGGCTATGTTGCCGACCCCGGCCACAGTTCCTACAGTCTGGAGGATTTGAGCCGCCGCAATCTGCCGGGAGTACTGGCAACGCCTTGCGAAAATCTGCTGCAGCTCGCATCCAAGCTGCGCAGCCTGTTGGCTGAGCAGCAGCAGCTTAAGCTGTACGAGGAATTTGAGCTGCCTTTGGCACCGGTGCTGGCGCAGATGGAGTTTGCCGGTATTACGCCGGACAAGGAGCTTTTGCTGCAGCTGAACGAAGATATGGGGCACCGTATTGCCAAGCTGGAGACATTGGCACAGGAGCAGGCGGGCGAAGAATTTAACCTGAAATCTCCCAAGCAGCTGGGCGTGATTTTATTTGAACGCTTGCAGCTGCCGGTAATCAAAAAGACGAAAACAGGCTATTCTACCGATGCCAAGGTATTGGAAGCACTGGAGGGCAAGCATCCGCTGATTGCTACCATTCTGGAGCATCGCAAGCTGGCGAAGCTGCAATCCACATATCTGGAAGGACTGCAGCCGTTGATTAATCCCAAAACGGGACGCATTCATACGCACTTCCAGCAGACTGTAACGGTAACAGGCCGTTTGTCCAGCACTGATCCTAACCTGCAGAACATTCCTGCACGCACGGAGGAGAGCAGACAGATTCGCCGTATTTTTGTTCCGGGCGCAGGCTATGACCTGCTGATGAGCTGTGATTATTCGCAGGTTGAGCTGCGTATTCTGGCCTGCATTGCGCAGGATGAGCTGCTGTTGGAGGCCTTCCGTCATGGTCAGGATATCCATGCGCGCACCGCTGCCGAGGTTTTCGGTGTGCCGCTTGACGAAGTAACGCCTCAAATGCGCAGCCGTGCGAAGGCTGTTAACTTCGGCATTGTTTACGGTATCAGCGACTTTGGGCTGGCCAAGCAGCTGGATGTCGGCCGCAAGGAGGCAGCAGGCTATATCGCCAGCTACTTTGAGCGCTATACAGGTGTAAAAAAATATATGGAAGATATTGTAGCCGAGGCACGTGAGCAAGGCTATGTCAGCACGCTGATGGGACGCAGACGTTATCTGCCGGAAATCCGCAGCAGTAATTTCAATCTGCGCAGCTTTGCGGAGCGTACCGCTATCAACACCCCGATTCAGGGAACTGCCGCAGATATTATGAAGAAGGCAATGATTGCCGTACAGCGCGAGCTGGATAAGGCGCAGTGCAAGAGCAGAATTTTGCTGCAGGTACACGATGAGCTGGTGCTGGAAGTTACTGAGGATGAGAAGGAGCAGGTAGCGCAGCTTGTGCGCACAGCCATGGAAGGTGCTGCGTCACTGGATATTCCGCTGCTGGCCGACGTTAATTGCGGTCGTGACTGGGCGGAAACAAAATAACGGATACTTTACGGAAAGAGGGGAAGACCTGTGCCGGAAATGCCTGAGGTGGAGCAGGTGCGCAAAACACTTGCGCCTCATATAGAAGGAAAGAAAATTTTAGCAGTAGAGATATATTTGGAGCGATTGATAAAATATCCTCAGCCTGATGCCTTTATCAAAGGACTGGTGGGCAAAACTATCAGCAGCGTGGGCCGACGCGGTAAATATCTGGTGCTGCATACAGCACCGAAGCAGCAGCTGATAGTGCATCTGCGCATGACAGGCGCGCTGTTGGCGCAGCCGTCAGCCGCACCTGCCCCGGCTTATGCTAAAATCAAGTTCACGCTTTCCGATGACGTAACAATGTGGTTCACGGATATCCGTACCTTCGGTACGCTGTATCTGGTAACCGATAACGATACATATATTGAAGGCTACGAAACGCTGGGACCGGAGCCGCTGAGCGAGGGCTTTACTGCCGGATATCTGCTGCCGTTGGCGCAAAAAAGCAAGAAGGCTATCAAAAGCTTTATTCTGGATCAGCAGATTATTGCCGGCCTTGGCAATATTTATGCCGATGAATGTCTGGCTCTGTCCGGCATTCTGCCTATGCGCAAAGCCTGCAGCCTGAGTGCTGCTGAGGTAGGGCGCTTGTGTGAGGCAGTCAATGCGGTAATCGCGCAGGGCATCAAAAATCGCGGCACAACCTTCCGTGATTATAAGGATGGCGAAGGAAATAAGGGCGATAACCAGAATCATCTGTTGGTATACGGCCGAGGCGGCAAGCCCTGTAAAAAATGCGGTGCGCTGCTGCAGACAACCAAGGTCGGCGGCAGAGGCACGGTTTATTGTGAGCATTGCCAAAAGTAGGAGTGGAGAATAATGATAACAATAGGTTTGACGGGAGGTATTGCTTCCGGTAAAAGTACAGTTTCTGCAGAGCTGCGCAGCCTGGGACTGCCTGTTTTTGATGCGGATGCCGAAGCACGTCTGGCGGTAGCTGTAGGCAGCGAAGGTCTGGCGCAGGTGATTGCCGTATTGGGCAAGGAATATCTGAGCGAGGAAGGAACGCTGGACAGAGCCAAGGTTGCCGAGCGCATTTTTCATGACAAAGAAGCGCTGAAGGCAGTGGAGGCGATTATCCATAAAATAGTCTGGCAGCAGGCAGAAAGCTTTTTGGCTGCAAGCAGCAAACAGGGACATAAGGCAGCGGTGCTGGATGTGCCTCTGCTGATTGAATGCGGCTGGCACAAGAATGTGGACAGCGTGTGGCTGGTATCCGTCAGCCGTCAGCAGCAGGTTGAAAGAGCAATGCTGCGCAGCGGCATGACTGCGGACGAGGTGAATGCGCGTATTGAAGCGCAGATGTCATTGGCAGAAAAGAGAAAATATGCCGATGTAGTATTGGATAACAGTGGCAGTCAGGCGGAAACCATGCAGGCTGTGCGTTCGCAGCTGGAGCTGCTTTTGGGTGGCGTCAGTGAAGAGTAAGCGCAAAGCCCGCAGCAGACGGACTAAGACACACGGAAGGCTGTACAGATGGCTGCTGCTTCTTGGCGTGCTGCTTGTCATAGCCTTCGGCGGCTGGAAGGTCTGGAGCAGCGATACTGTGCAGATGCGTTTCGTTTATATGTGGGATCATCAGCAGGATATTGTGACCTACAGTAAGAAAAATAATGTAGATCCTTTTCTGGTTGCTGCCATTATCAAAAATGAAAGCAATTTCAAGCATGATGCTGTTTCCAAAGTCGGAGCTGTAGGACTGATGCAGATTATGCCGGAAACAGGACGTTGGATTGCCGAGCAGATGGGCCTGGAGAATTATCAGGACAGTGATTTGTACCAGACGAGAAAAAATATCCGCATGGGCTGTTGGTACGTAGGCGAGCTGGAGCACGAATTTCAGCATAACCTGGTGCTGCTGATGGTGGCCTATAATGCGGGGCGCGGACAGACGCATGAATGGATGCAGGAAAACGGCTGGGACTATAATTTCAATGATATAAAATCTATTCCTTACCCTGATACCCGTGAATATGTAGCTAAGGTTATGCAGGATAGGGATAAATATTATCTGCTTTATAAGGATAAGATAAAATAATAGCAAAAGAAGATTTTATAAATTTTTTTCGCAAGGTTACTTGACGAACGCGTCAGAGTATGCTATTATATCTATGTTGCTTATGACGGCAACAAACTGAATACAGTATGCGGTAGTGGCGGAACGGCAGACGCGCTAGCCTCAGGAGCTAGTGGGGGAGACCCCGTGGAGGTTCAAATCCTCTCTACCGCACCATTTAAATCTCAGGTCTAAGAGTATGGCTCTTGGGCTTTTTTGTTTTGCTTGCGAAAGCTCTGCAAGTATGAGAAAATGTAAGCATAGTATGAGCTTCTGACAATAATATCTAAGGGAGTGTGTGCTTATGGTTTTTGATAAACTGCAGAGTATAAACAGAAAAACTGCTGCTGTGTGTGTGGCGGCGCTGCTGACAGGCTTTATTGCCGGGGCAGGCTATGCTTGGAGCAGCAATAAAACCTCGCCGCATTATAATACGGCGAAGCTTACGAGCGAGCTGCATTATGCCAAGGTGGAAACAGGCAGACTGCAGTGCGTTGTGCTGCAGGATAAGGCTGCGATGTACAGTGCCCCGTCAGGTCTGCATGGCAAGGTTATTGATTATCTGTCTGCCGGTGTTAAGCTGGATTATATTGATACAGTTTCCAGTCAGGATAAGGATGAACGCTATGCTGTTACGGAGCAGCAGCTGCAGTTCCGCAAGTTTTTCGGAAGGCGGCATATTATTCCTGCCGGTACGCAGGTACTTGTGTTGCAGGCGGACAGAGGTAGCGGTGAAACCAAGGGACGTGTTTTGGTTGATGACAAGGAATATGACCTTGATTTTTCTACCAATCTGCTGCGTTTTCCTTATGTAGGCCAGTGGAAAAAGGTTGAATTCAACGGCAAGCCGGGCTTTGTGAAATACAATGCGCTTTCGGATGCGAAGCTGATGTGAGGTGGGCATGATGAGTAATAAGCTGGTAATGAGAATTGCGGCATTGCTCTGCCTGCTGGCGGGCTTTGCAATCGGTATGAATATTTTTGGACTGAAGGACAGAAGCTACAGTGTGAAGGAGGGCGACAGCTTTTACAGTCAGCCTTCTGTGACTGCTCAGCCGGCAGCAGGCTTTGCCAAAGGCGAGGAGCTGGATGTGACGGATAAGCTGGAGCTTGCGGCGCCTACTGCGGTGAAGGTACTGCAGACTAAGATAGTAGAGGATAAAAACCGCACTAAATATCAGCTGCGTGAGGGCGATGTTTATAAGCTGGTGGAATCACGCATGGATAAGGCGAATACCCCCTGCGTTATTGAGGTACAGACGGTGAATGGAGCAACTGCTAAGCTGGAGGTTGACAAGACCTTGCTGCAGCCGGTTGATGAAGGCACGTGGCTGCAGGTGCGCAGCAAGGGCGGAGCAGGTGCCTGGGTGCGTGTGCAGAGCAAATGGTATTAGAGGATTGCTTGTGTAAACAGCTTAACACTTTTTCTTTAATTAATTTCATTTCTGTAAAAAAGTGATAAAATTCTAGCTAATTGGCGATAAATATTGTATAATACATCCAAAATATCTGCTGTATAGCAGATAAGAAAGAAGGATGGTAGTATGGTAAACTTAAAGAAATTATGTGTAGGTGCGCTGTTGGCAACGACAATTTGCGGTATGGGTGCTTTGACTCCGAGCGCAGAGGCAGGAAAAATTGAAGATGTTCAGGCTAGAGGTATTTTGCTGGTCGGCAGTACCGGCGATTATAAGCCTATGAGCTATCTTAATAAAGAAACCGGCAAGTATGAAGGCTTTGATGTTGAGGTAGCGGAGCTGTTGGCACAGTCCTTGGGTGTTAAGGTGCAATATGTACCGACTACCTGGAAAACACTGCAGGCTGATACAATGGCCGGAAAGTTTGACATTGCTATGTGCGGTGTTACAAGAACCTTTGCCCGTGAACAAAAAATGAATATGTCTCATGGCTATCTGACATTCGGTAAGACTATTCTTTGTCGCAAGGCTGATGCAAAGAAATTCACATCTGAAGCGGATTTGAATAAGAATAGCGTTCGCGTTATGGTTAATCCCGGCGGCACTAATGAAAAATTTGCTCTGAGCAATCTGCCTAATTGCACACTTTTGGTACATCCGCAAAATGCAGAAATTCCTGCGCTGATTGCCGAAGGCAAGGCTGATGTTATGATTACCGAAACTATGGAAGCACGTCGTTATGTGCGTGATGATGCCCGTCTGGCAGCACCTCTGCTAGATGATCCGTTTACGAAAAATCACTTTGGTATCTTGATGGCTAAAGGTGATCAGGATTGGCTGAACTACGTAAACTTCTTTATGGAAGAAAAGGATATGGATGGTACGCTTGATAAGCTGGAGGACCAGTATATCAAATAAAGGTTGATTTATGAGCCGCTGCACTTAGGTGTGGCGGTTTTTTATTTTTATCGAAGGCATCGTTCACTTTAGACTTGACTTTTGGTTAACCTGGTGTTACTCTTTGCATATCGGAATGTCTGCATAGACAGACTTTAGACTGATAACGAAGAGTATTAAGAGAATCGGAGAGGATGATATATATGCGTAAACGTATTTTGGAGCTGCTGCGAAACAGTAAGGGGACACCGGTTTCCGGTGAAGAGATTTCCAAGGAGCTGGAGGTTTCGCGTACTGCTATCTGGAAGCATATCCAGGCATTGAAGAACGAGGGCTACGAGATTGAATCTGTGCCTAAGCGCGGTTATATTCTGCGCGAGGTGCCGGACCGTCTGTTCCCGCAGGAAATTTTGTCCCGTCTGCAGACCAAATGGCTGGGACGCAATATCTGCTATCGTGACAGCGTTGATTCCAGCAATAACCTGGCTAAAGCACTGGCCAACGAAGGCTGCGAAAACGGTCTGCTGGTAGTAGCGGAGGAGCAGGGCGCAGGCAAAGGACGTTTATCCCGCGGCTGGATTTCCCCTTATGCGAAGGGTATCTGGTTTTCCGTGGTGCTGAAGCCGCCGTTCCTGCCGCAGGAGGCTTCTAAATGTACGCTTTTGGCAGCTGTTGCCGTAGTAAAGTCTATCAACAAGATTGCCGGTGTTCATGCCGCTATCAAATGGCCTAACGACGTTCTTCTGCTGGGACGCAAGCTTGTAGGCATCCTGACGGAAATGAATGCCGAATTCGGTCATATCAATTATGTTGTTATCGGCACCGGCATCAACACCAACGCTTCTCCCGAGGATTATCCCGAAGAAGTACGCGATCTGGCTGTTTCCGTGGCTGATGCCGCAACGGAGCCTTTTACCAGAGTAGAGCTTTTGTGCGATATCCTCAAGAATATGGAGGACCTGTATGAAACTGCGGTACAGGATGGCTTTGGCCCTGTATTTGATGAATGGCGCCGTTATTCCTGCACCTTAGGTCAGGAGGTAAAGGTTATTGCCCCTGATATGACTTATTTCGGTACTGCCGAGGATATTGATGAAGAAGGCCTGCTGATTGTACGCCGCGAGGACGGCAGCAAAGAAAAGGTTGTAGCCGGTGATGTTTCTATTCGTCCGGCGAAGGCTAAGGGGAATGAGTACGCGTAAAACGGTAAGCGTTAAATAGCTACAATTTCTTCTTGCAATATTTCCGCTTTGTGGTAAAATAAAAAAGGCTTTTATGCCGTATTTTGCGAACGGAACGCAGATTTCCGAGGAGGAACTTAGAATGTTACTTGTTGTGGATGTAGGAAATACAAACATCGTAGCCGGTGTTTTCGAGGATAAGACTTTAAAGGTACACTGGCGCTTTTCTACAGACCGTTCTAAAACTGCAGATGAATTTGGTATTATGCTGCGCAGCATGTTTGCTTATAGTGATGTGGAAATGGATAAGATTTCTTCCGTCATTATTTCCAGTGTTGTGCCTCCGGTGCTGATTCCCTTGTGCCACATGTGTGAGCGCTATTTCGGCATTAAACCGATGGTTGTAGGACCTGGCGTTAAAAACGGCATTTTCATTAAATATGATAATCCCAAAGAGGTTGGTGCAGACCGTATTGTCAACGCTGTGGCAGCCTTCCATAAATTCAGTCATCTGGGCAAGCCGATGATTATCATTGATTTCGGTACTGCCAACACCTTCTGTGCTCTGCTGCCGACAGGTGAATACCTGGGCGGTGCTATTGCGCCCGGCATCGGCATTTCTACAGAAGCGCTCTTCCAACGCGCAGCGAAGCTGCCGCGTATCGAACTCGTTAAGCCTAAATCCGTTATCTGCCGTAATACTGTAAGCTCTATGCAGGCAGGTGCTATTTACGGCTTCGTAGGTCAGATGGAGGGCATTGTCAACCATATGAAGAAGGAGCTCGGCGGTGATGCTTACGTTATTGCTACCGGTGGCTTTGCCAATACTATGGCTGCAGAATCTGATTGTATTGATGTTGTAGAACCTTTCCTGACTTTGGACGGTCTGCGCATTCTGTACGAAAAAAACGCTAAATAAGAGCAGGGATTTATTCCGTCGCTCGTGAGAAAAAAAGTTGAAGCTGTCGTGAGTAGCGTTTTGCTGCGCGGCAGCTTTTTTCGATAGGAGTTATTTTTATGAATATTGGTAATATAGAGCTGTCTGCACCGTTGGCGCTGGCGCCGATGGCAGGCATTACGGATTTGCCGTTCCGCCTGATTTGCCGCCGTCTGGGCTGCGGCATGACCGTGTCGGAGATGGTGAGCGCCAAGGGACTGCTGTACAAAAACGTCAAGACTACCGAAATGCTGCGCATTGATGATGGCGAGCGTCCGACGGCGATTCAGCTTTTCGGCAGTGTGCCGGCGGAGCTGGCGGAGGCTGCACGCATGGTAGAGGCCAGCGGTGCAGATATGATTGATTTCAATATGGGCTGCCCGGTGCCGAAAATTGTCAATAACGGCGAAGGCTCGGCGCTGATGAAGAATCCGCAGCTGGCGCATGATATTCTGGCGGCGATGGTGAAGGCCGTCAAGATTCCGGTGACGGTAAAGTTCCGTGCGGGCTGGGACGATGCCAACCGCAATGCGGTGGAGGTTGCGCGTGCCATGGAGGCAGCAGGCGTGAGCGCTGTTGCCGTACACGGGCGTACACGCCAGCAGTTTTATGAGGGCAAGGCTGACTGGAGCATTATCGCCGACGTGAAGCAGGCCGTAAAGGTGCCTGTATTCGGCAACGGTGATATTTTTACGGTAGCGGACGGATTGCGGATGCTGGAGCAGACAGGCTGCGACGGACTGATGATCGGACGCGGCGCTGACGGTAACCCGTGGCTGTTTACCGCACTGGCGGCAGCATTGCGCGGCGAGCCGCTGCCGCAGCCGCCTTCTTTGAAGGAGCGTCTGGCGCAGGCGGCGGAGCATCTGGAAATGCTCAGTGCTTACAAGAACGAAGTGGTTGCGGTAAAAGAGATGCGCCGCCATATTTCTGCTTATCTTAAAGGCATGCCGCATGCAGCGGAATTCAGAGGACGCTTTCATAAGGTTGATACGCAGGAGCAGTTTTCGGAGCTGTTGGCGGAATACAGCGAATGCGCGCATCGCTATTATGAAACAGAAAAACATTTTGCATCTGGCATTGTCTAAGACGCGCAAATATGTTAAAATAATAATTTGTAAAAGAAGCATTTAGGGAGTTAAAAACATGGAAGCAGCTAACAACGCAAAACATGTAGTAAGTATCAGTCTGGGGTCATCTAAACGTGATGCCGGCGCCATATTGGAACTGGGAGGACGCAAAATCAGCATCGAACGCCGGGGAACCGACGGCGATTTTGACAAAGCACGTCAGCTCTTGGAACGCTGGGACGGCAAAGCTGATGCCATCGGTCTGGGCGGTACGGATTTATATGTTTATGCAGGCAAAAAGCGTTATACCTTCCGTGAATCGGCTCATCTGATTGCTAATGTAAAAAAAACACCGGTTTTGGATGGCAGCGGCCTGAAAAATTCGCTGGAGCGTAAGCTGATTAAATCACTTGCGGCCAGCGGCAAGGTGCCGATAAAGGGCAGCAAGGTGCTGATGGTCTGCGGCGTGGACCGCTTTGGTATGGCGGAGGCATTGCTGGAGGCAGGTGCTGAGGTTACCTTCGGTGACCTTATTTTCGGCCTGAATGTCAATAAGCCGTTATATTCGCTGAAGGCGCTTGCATGGTGGGCAGCGCTGCTGGCACCGCTTGTTACCAAGCTGCCGGTAAGCTGGTTTTACCCCATGGGCAAGGATCAGGAATTGCGGGTAGTGCGTCATCCGGAATATTTTCTGGAGAATGATATCATTGCCGGTGATTTTCATTATATAAAAAAATTTATGCCGGATAAGCTGCCGGGAAAAACGATTATTACTAATACAGTTACTGCTGCTGATAGAGTGATGCTGCAGGAGGCGGGAATCAAAATGCTGATTACGACAACTCCCTGTATTCAAGGACGCAGCTTCGGCACCAATGTTATGGAGGCCATGCTGGTTGCATTGCACGGCGGTAAAGGACCGCTCACGGCAGATGAATATCTGAAGCTTTTAGAGCATTATCATATAGAATCTTCTGTTGAGTACTTTGGTACGAAGGAGTAGTTTGTTTTTATGGAAAAATTTGCTTTTATTCTACATCCATTATCCCTGCAGGATATGGAACACTTATCACCATTGATGAGGTATATCCCCGACCCGATAATCGAAGCCTGTCTGAAAATGAAGAAGCCGTTCAAGGTTTCGCATATTACCGGCATCAAGAGTCCTTATGCCGAAGCCGAAGGCTGGTTTATCGGCTGTCCGCTAACTGCTAAGCAGATGGTGGAGCTGCCTGAGGAATTTGTTATGGACAGAATTATCGAGTCCGGCAAGGTTGCTCAGGAGCTGGGAGCTAAGATTGTCGGCCTGGGAGCTTTTACTTCTATTGTCGGTGATGCAGGCATTACCGTAGCAAAAAATCTGGATATAGCAGTTACCAGCGGCAACAGTTATACCGTTGCTACCGCTATTCAGGGAACCAAGCAGGCTGCCAGAATGATGGGTAAGGACCTGAAGGAATGCCGTGCTGTCGTAGTCGGTGCCACCGGCTCGATCGGTGCTGCTTCCGTACGTCTTTTGGCAAAAGAGGTTAAGCATATTACGCTTGTTGCCCGTCATATGGGACCGTTGGAGGAGCTGGCGCAGGAGCTTATTGAGCAAAATCATTGCGAGGTTGCCGTAAGCCAGGATATCCGCACATCCCTGCAGGAGGCTGACATTGTTATTACCGTAACCAGCGCGCTTGACTTTTTGATTGAGCCCGGCGATTTGAAGCCCGGTGCCGTAGTATGCGATGTTGCGCGTCCGCGTAACGTATCGCGTGAGGTATCGCTGCAGCGTAACGATGTGCTGGTAATCGAAGGCGGCGTTATTAATGTGCCCGGTAACGTAGATTTTCATTTCAACTTCGGCTTCCCGCCGCACACGTCCTATGCGTGCATGGCAGAAACCATGATTCTGGCACTGGATGGCCGTTATGAAAATTTCTCTTTGGGAAGATCCCTGGATATCAATAAGATCAATCTTATTTCTCAGCTGGCAGATAAGCATAACTTCAAGATGGCGGGCTTCCGTAATTTTGAACGTGCTGTTTCTACCCAGCATATCGAGGAAGTCAAGCATAACGCTCAGCATGCCCTGGCAGTGCATGGCTGCTGATATTGACAAGTAAATCCAGCAACATATATAATCAATATATGTGTGTAAGTAAATTTTATATAAATAATGATAAAGGAGCAGGAAAATGGCAAGCAAGGAAACTATTTTAACAGCTGAAGGCTTAAGAAAATTAAAAGAAGAATTAGCTCAACGTAAGGGCGAAATCCGTGAAGAAATCGTTGAACGTCTGAAAGAAGCAAGAGCACAGGGCGACTTGAGCGAGAACTCCGAGTACGATCAGGCAAAGGAAGACCAAGGCAAAAACGAAGGCCGTATTCTGGAGCTGGAGCAGATGATTAAAACTGCTACCATCATCGATGACAGTGCCAGCAAAGCAGCAGGCATTGTATCTCTTGGTTCTACCGTACTGCTGAAGGACGTAGAAACCGGCGATGAAGAAACCTATACCATTGTTGGGACTACCGAAGCAGATCCGTTCGAAAACCGTATTTCCAACGAATCTCCTGTAGGTGCGGCAATTCTGGGCTGTAAGGTTCATGATGTTGTTGTAACTAAAACCCCTGTAGGTGAATTGTCCTACGAAATCGTAGAAATTAAATAAAAAGGAGCAAGGGCGATAATGGCAGAGGTAAAGAATAAACCTAATACAGAAGAAGCTGCAGTACTCACCGAAAACGAAATCAACGAGCAAATGCAGGTTCGCATTGACAAGATGCATAAAATTGAGGAGCATGGCTGGAAGCCTTTCGGCTATCGCTTTCTGTACACTCATCGTGCAGCAGATATCGCTGCGCAGTTCGATGAGCTGTCCGAAAAAGAAACCGAAGTTAAAATGGCAGGTCGTATTATGGCTATCCGCGGCCACGGCAAAACCTGCTTCATGGATATGCAGGACAAGACCGGCCGTATCCAGGTATATGTACGTAAAGACGTTATCGGCGAAGAAAACTATGCGCTGATTAAGCTGATGGATATCGGTGATACTGTAGGCATTACCGGTACTGCTTTCCGTACCCATATGGGCGAGCTGTCTATTAAAGCAAATTCCGTAGAAATGCTGTCCAAATCCCTGCGTCCGTTGCCGGAAAAATGGCACGGTCTGAAGGACGTTGAAACCCGTTACCGTCAACGTTATGTTGACCTGATTGTTAATCCGGAAGTGCGTGATACCTTTGTAAAACGCAGCCAGATTATTAGAAGCGTACGCGAGGTTCTCGACAGCCATGATTTTCTGGAGGTAGAAACTCCTATTCTCAACACCATCGCAGGTGGTGCTGCCGCACGTCCGTTTATCAGCTATCATAACGCTCTGGATATGCAGGTATATATGCGTATTGCGCCTGAGCTGTACCTCAAACGCCTTATCGTAGGCGGTATGGACCGCGTATATGAAATGGGCCGCGTATTCCGTAATGAGGGTATCGATAACCGCCATAACCCGGAATTCACCAGCGTTGAGATTTATCAGGCTTTTGCCGATTATCGCGATATGATGGACCTGACCGAAGAGGTTGTTGTTAAGACTGCTGAGAAGGTTCTGGGCACTACTACTATCAACTATGAAGGCACTACTATCGAGCTGGCTTCTCCCTGGAAGCGTATGAGCATGATTGAAGCCGTAAAAGAATATTCCGGCAAGGATTTCACCGATGTAACCGATCTGGAAGAAGCACGCGCTATCGCTAAAGAGCTGAATGTGGCTATTGAGCCTTCCTTTGGCATTGGCAAAATTATCAACGCATGCTTCGAAGAATATGTTGAAGATAAGCTGATTCAGCCTACCTTTATTACCGGTCACCCGAAAGAAATTTCCCCGTTGGCCAAGAGCAACCCCGAAAACCCCGAAATCACCGATCGTTTCGAGGCTTATATCTATGGCCGCGAAATCTGCAACGGCTTTACCGAATTGAACGATCCTATCGACCAGAAGGAGCGTTTCTTAAAGCAGGTTGAAGAACGCGCTAACGGCGATGAAGAAGCAAATATGATGGACGAGGACTTTGTCAACGCCCTGGAATACGGCCTGCCTCCGACAGGTGGTTTAGGCATTGGTATCGATCGTCTGGTAATGTTCCTGACCAACAGCTCTACCATTCGTGACGTACTGTTCTTCCCGACCATGAAACCGTTGGGCAAGGCTGTAAGCGAGAAGCCTGACTTTATGCAGGCTCCTGCTGTTGCTGCACCCGTAGAAGAGGCTAAGGAGGAAACTATCGATTTCTCCAAGGTTGTTATTGAGCCTGCCTATGAAGAATATGTTGATTTTGACACCTTCTGCAAGTCCGATATCCGTGTAGTTAAGGTTAAAGAATGTACCGCTGTACCCAAGAGCAAAAAGCTGCTGAAATTTGTTCTGGATGACGGTATCGGTACCGATCGTGTAATTTTAAGCGGTATCCATGCATTCTATGAGCCTGAAGAGCTGGTAGGCAAGACTTTAGTTGCTATTGTTAACCTGCCGCCGCGTAAAATGATGGGTATTGACTCCTGCGGTATGCTGCTGTCTGCTATCCATGAAGAGGAAGGCGCAGAGAAGCTGAACCTTATTATGGTAGATAACCGTATCCCGGCCGGTGCACGTCTGCACTAAAACTAAAAATTATTCTGAGGCTGGGACAAAACCACCCTCTCAAACTAAAAAAGGACTGGAATTTGAGTTTTTTCTCAAATTCCAGTCCTTTTACTTCGCGTAAAA
>OGWX01000068.1_pt1 | contig 62346 bp, 49 predicted proteins | sample 1576151 | NCBI WGS metagenome assembly OGWX01 (sample SAMEA3541591, study PRJEB24748) | human gut metagenome | biome: human gut; feature: human-associated habitat; material: faeces | place: China | collected 2012
AGATTTCACAGGCTCTTGATACACTTGGATATAAAAAGAATAAGCTGGCAAAGGTCCTGGCAAATGGAAAAAGCGAATTTATCGGAATCATTGTTCCAAACCTTTTCCTGCACTATTATTCTGAGATGCTGACACAATTCCTTTCCAGCTACAGTGATTATCACTATAAATTTCTTGTTTTCGCCAGTGAACATGGTGCTGAAGAAGAACAACAGTACATTGAAGAACTTCTGTCTTATCAGATTGAAGGACTGATTGTTTTAAGTCACACTCTTCCATCTGAGAAACTTGCTTCCTATCAGATTCCTGTCATCGCAGTTGAACGCGAAGCAGAATATATCAGCAGTGTCAATACTGATAACTATATGGGTGCACTTCAAGCTACTTCCCTGTTGATTCGGGATAAATGTGACATATTAATTCATATAAATGTCAATGTGAATAAATCCATCCCGGCTTATGACCGAATCCGAGCCTTTCAGGCTACTTGCGAAGAATATCATGTTCCATATGATATAGATCTTAGTGTAGAAGGTGATTCTTATCATGAGATTTTAAACGTAATCCGAGAGATTTTCAATAAAATAGAAGCAAAATACCCCAATCAAAAAAAAGGTATCTTTCTCGCGAATGATACCTATGCAAATATGTTTCTTAATTTAATTTTCCAAAAATATGGAACATTTCCTTCTACTTATGAGATCGTTGGATTTGACAACTCTCCGATTGCCAGCGAGGCAATCCTTCCAATCACAACCATCGGCCAGCAGATTGATGTGATTGCAAAGACTGCCATGGATCTTCTTGTCCAACAGATGGAAGAGCAGAAAAAGCGTGTTCCCAAACCATTAGGTGAACCTATTCATAAACAAATTGCCCCTGTATTAATTCGCCGTAATACAACAAAATAATTTTTTTTCATGATTGAGAACGTTGTCTCCAGCGCCAGGACCTGATTACCGGTTCCGGCGCTGTCTTCTGATATCTGCAGATACTGAGCAGTAATCCGAGCAGGATATAAGATGTCAGCATACCTGCTCTTCCTGTTCCAAAGAATGGACAGTAGATTCCCATATTACAGACTCCTCCCAGATTTTCTAATATAAAAACTACGGTCTGAATCAGGAACAATGCTGTGCATCCTGTCCCCATCACCATACCAAGCTGGTTCTTCTGGTTTAAAGAAATCTTAGCAAACCGAAGAACGAGCACTACCAGACAGAGAACCAACAACACGCCTGCCAGTATTCCATAAGCAGCTACCACACTGGCAAGCAGATGGACACTTCCGTCTACAGATGTCAGAAGTTCTTTAAACTGCGGATTGCCATGAAATGCTGAGCTTCCGGAAAGCATTTCCCGAATCACATTGACGCTTGGGAAATCTGCTGCATGATCACCGATTGATAATATAGCCGCTATACGCTCTTTCTGGTAAGCCTTGCCAAAACACCAGAGGCCTCCCGCAAGCAGCACCGGTATCAGAACGACTACTGCTCCGATTCCCGTAAGTACTGCTTTTTTACAAACCTGAAACCAGCCTTTGTGAACAGCCACCGCCAAAACCACACAATAAACCACTTCCAGTATCATTGCCCCAATCAGACTCTGGCTTCTTATAATCAGGAAATATGTTGGAATGACCATCCAAAGGATTGCCTTTAAAATTCCTCGGTATCCCTGACCTCTGTAACTATATAATACCGCTGCAAACAACGGAATTGTCAGCCAGAGTAAATCAATCAGATTCAATCCAATGCCGAATGGCATTCTAATATATCTGGTTGATCCATTCAATTTCAAACCGGCAACCTGCAGTCCAATGAAAAGTAACACCTGATATGCGATCAAGCTTGGTTTTGCATAAACCGCAATCCTCGTATAATCCATATAGCAAATACCAATCATCAGCACAAGTCCAAGCAAAAGTGCCGGCAGTTCCAGCGACGTATGCCAACTGGATGACATTCCTGTCCAGAACAATTCTTCTGTTTTTCCTGCACTCTGCTCAATACCTAAAACGGTCTGATACATAACACTTCGTAAAAGATAGCCTGCAAGACTTAACCCAACAATCAGCGCAATCATTCCCCACGCCATTGTCGGCCGGTGGATTCTATCCATCTCAAGCCCGACTTCTACCGGATCACCCATTTCTCGAACCGCAGCTTCTTCTGCTTCTGTCTGACTCATTCCTTCACTTAGGAATTCCTCTTTCTGATCCTCAATATGATCATTGATCTCCTGTTCTATCGTCCCTCTTGCCATCTTACAGCGAATCTGTTCTGTTAATGTATGCAAATACTCCTCTCGTCTCATCAAACATCACCCTTTCTAACAAACTGCTGCATTCAACACATTCACTACAGCCGATGAATAAATTTTCCACTCTTCTTTTTTCTCTTCTAAAACTTTCCTCCCGGTTTTCGTAATACTGTAATACTTACGAACCTTACCACCGACCTCTTTCTCATAAACTGTCAGATATTTCTTATCTTCCATTCCATGAAGCAATGGATATAACGTTCCCGCCTTTAATTCAAACACATTCTGGGACTTTTCTCTTAATGTCTCGATCATCTCGTAACCATACATATCCTTTTCAGATAAAAGCTTTAATAACAACATCGTTGTGCTTCCTGATACCAGACTTCTGTCAACTGCCATAACAATTCCTCCTAATCTTCTGATTTTACGTTAACCGTACACTTCTTAACATTCTCACTGCAAAATGAAGCTCATCTTGCAGTAGTTCAAGAATGCCTCTGCAATCCTGCCGGAGGCTATATCAGCTGGGGGATTGACTCCCAGCTGATATAAAAAGCAGATAAGTGAATGTAGTTACATTCATTCATCTGCTTTTTGTTTACTGTAATTTTATATAATTACAATTTTTAACTCCCATTTCGGAAAGTATCTTCATCTCTCTTTTCTGACAGGTGAACAATAATACCTGTTTTCCACTTTTTGCAAGCCATTCCAGCACACTTTCCAGCCGTTCCTCGTCATAACTTACAAATGTATCATCCAGAATCACCGGAAGTTCTTCTTCTAACAGTACTTCTGATGCTGCCATTCGAAGTGCAAAATATACCTGCTCTGCTGTTCCCTGGCTGACTCTTGCAATATCTACTTTGCGCCCTTCACTCAGTAAGCTGATATTTAATCCTTCTTCTACATTTAATCGGGTATATTTCCCTTCTGTAATAAATTCCATAATCTCTGAAACCCGGTCATTTAATTTTACTCGAAGCTTCTTCTGCATCTCTCCAGAAAGTTCCTGAATTTTATCAATCGCAAGCTGTCTTGCCTCCGCCTGGGCATTCAGAATTCTCTCCTCATCACTGATCCCGTCTAACTCTTCCAGGTCTTCCTTTAGATTGGAATAACGTACCCGCTTATCCCCAAGCTCCAACGCATTTCTCTCCAGTTCCCATTTCAGACGGTCTGTAGGAATCTTCTCCTCTTGAGGTGTAATCTCCTCCAAAATTTTTTCCGGCTCTGTCTTCTCAACTTTTTTACTAATCTTCATCCGGTTCCACACATAGATGCTGGAAAGCAATACTAAAATAATTGCGACCAGATAATTCCACGGACGTTTCAAAAGCCACGCACACAGAACCACTGCCAGTACCGCTGCCAATATTTCCAATGGATGTACTCTCCATTTAGATGGCCGTATCTCATCTATCATGTGTTTGGGTTCTTCTTCATCCTGCTTAAGCAACAGCCTGGATTCTCGCTCCCGCACTTTTCTAAACTCAATCTCTTCTTCCAAATGTGCCTGTTCTTCTTCCAGTTTATGAATATCACGCCACACATAAGACATTTCCTGAGAAATGTGTTCTCTTTTATCCTGGCGTTTTTCCATTTGCTTTTGCATCTCATGCAAACTTTCTTTTTTCTGCTCTTTCAAATAATCTATAGCTGCCGCCAGATCAAGTTCCCCATCTCCGGTCGCATAATAATTAGATGCGTAATTTTTCAATTCCTCGGAGAGCGTCATTCCAGGCTTTACCCTCATCTGTGCCATAGCCATCGTATCATCATAAATTTGTGGACTCAAATCACCCATGAGCATCTGAAGATCTCCATCTTTCACAGACAATTCTTCTGCATCTTCCAGACAGACAAGCGTCTCATTTTTCCCATACCGGTCAAAATTTCTGGACAGAAGAAATTCCTTATCTCCTGATTCAAATTTCATTTCCCCACAATAATAATTCGGATTTTCCCACGGTTCATATCTGGAAAATGCATCCTGCGCCGCAGCTCTTCCACGCCCTCGTTCCAACCCAAAAAGCATGGCTCTGATAAACGTATAAAGGGTAGACTTTCCAGACTCATTTTCTCCATATATCACATTCATTCCATCTGAGAAATGAATTTCTTTATTTATAAACTTTCCAAAGTTCTTAAGTCTCAACTCTTTGATTTTCATATTAGCCTCTTCTTGTCTCCATCAATGCCCGCACTCCCTCACAAAGCACCTGATGTTCCAGACTATTCTCAGGATACTGTTCCAGCTCTGCCACAAATGCCCCAAGAATATTTCCCTTATTTGCTTCTTTCAACTTATCGAACTGATACGCCGGTCGTGTCTGATCTGTAATCTCGATCACATTTCCATATGGATCCAGCGTGTCCACGTTGTAAGAAATTTCCGGGTCACGCATTCCGTCCAGAATAATCTTGTAAATATTTTCCTTTCCTTTTTCATCTATAACTTTCGCAACTGTCTCTTTTAGTTCATGCTCTGTCATAGACGGATTTACTTCGATCGTCTGATGTATGTAAGATCTCATTGCAAATGGTACGAATCTTATCCTGCATCCCTTGGTCGTAATCTCTCCGTAAATGTATCCGTGCGCTCCAGTATCGTTTTTATCGATTGGCTCCAACGCTCCGGCGTAAGCAATTTTATCCGGACAGATAATCTGCGGTTTATGGATGTGCCCCATTGCAATATAATCATAACCAAGCCCCAGCAGATTTTCTTTCTTTATCGGAATATGGCTGTCATCTCCTCCGTGCGCAAGCAAAATCTCATATGGCTGTCGCCGCTGTGCAAATGCATCACAATAGCATTCCTCTGTAATCTGTTTCGTATCATAGCTCATGCCATAGATTGCCAGACTGTATGCTGGAAATTCCACGCATTGAATCTCCCTGTCCAGAATCATATGCACATTTTTTGACCACTGAAACGTCCGATAATAAGAATCTCTCTTCAGATAATCATGGTTTCCTGCAATGATAACCACCTCAGTCATGGTCAGTTTTGAAAAAAGATAATCCAGTTCTTTTAGTTCCCGTCTGAGCGGCTGCCTGTGAAACAAGTCGCCTGCGATCAGAAGCATTTCCACATGCTTACTTTCACAGACTTCGAGTACTCGTTCAAGACTGGTCCATATCTCCTTTTCCCGCTTTTCCTTTCGGGAGCTTCCAATGTACGGGTCTGCCCCCAAATGTATGTCTGCGATGTGTATGAATCTCATTTTTTCTTCCCTCTTCATTTTCTTCCAGTTCATTTTCCGACGGCAGTGTCACAATAAATTGCGTATGTAAATCGTCACTTTTCGCTATGATCTGTCCATCATGTAGTTCCACAATCTCTTTTGCAATCGCAAGACCAAGTCCTGCTCCTCCGGTTCCGGTCGACCTGGAATTATCTACCCGGTAAAATTTTTCAAAAATCGTCTGCAGCATATCTCCCGGAATCCGGTCTCCGCTGTTTGTAAATGTAATCTCGATTTTATTATTTTTCATTCTGGCCTGAATCTCAATTTTGGTATTCTCATAACAATATGCAATGGCATTTCTCAAAATATTATCAAAGACACGGGCAAGCTTGTCCGGATCGCCGTAAACTTCCAGATTCTCTTCCACATCCACATCACAAGTAAGCTTTTTTTCCTGAAGTACGCCATAAAGTTCGTCTGCAATCTGCTCCAACATCATAGTCAAGTTGATCTTCACCGACTCCAGTTCGATATTCTGCAAATTGTACCTTGTAATGTCAAAAAACTCATTAATTAATTCACCGAGACGATTGGATTTCTCCAGAGCAATATGAATATATTTCTTTCGCTCCTCCTCCGGCATCTTTGGATATCCGTCCAACATACTTAAGTAAGCCACAATAGAAGTCAATGGTGTCTTTAAATCATGCGCCAGAAACAACACCAGATCATTTTTTCGTTTCTCGCCTTCCACTGACTCCAGCTCCTGCCGTTTCAGGGTAGCTTTAATCTCATTTAATCGAATCTCAATCGGTTTCAATTCTGTGATCAGGTGAATCGGTTCCGTAGATTCCGACAGAATATTTTCAATTCCCTCTCCCACCTGGTCCAGATACTTTGTCATTTTCGAAAGTGCCACATAGAAAAAAAGAGCAAACAAAAGCAAAAAGCCTACAACCATGAAAAATGTCTTGTTATCTCCTATCAATTTCCAATACAGGCTCCGTGCAGTCGGTTCACTCACTTGCAGTTTCGTCATTATTTTTACAAAATTCCTGGCGAAACTGTCATTATAAATTCCATCGATCACATAATTCAGCAAAAATCCACCCACCAGAACTGTCAGTGCCGTAACAAGCACCGTCTGCAAGAGAATACTGAATTTTAATTTACGATAATTATTCTTCAACCTTATATCCAACTCCCCATACAGTCTTAATGAAATCAGATTTTCCGGTAGGTCCATTCATTTTTTCCCGCAGATGCCGGATATGAACCATGACCGTATTGTTGCTGTTCTTATAGCATTCTTCCTTCCAAACCTTGTGGAATAACTCCTCAGAACTAATAACCTTGCCTCGGTTCTCACAGAGCAGCCACAGAATATCAAACTCAATCGGTGTCAGTGTCAGCGGCACTTCATTGTAAGTACACTCATGAGACTGCCGGTTCAGGAACAGACCGCCAAAATCAATCACATCCCCCTCGTCCTTCGTACCCTCATTGTACTGCGTATAGCGTCGAATCTGTGCTTTCACCCTGGCAACCAGCTCCAATGGATTGAAAGGCTTTGGAATATAATCATCAGCACCAAGTGTCAGACCCGTGATCTTATCCATATACTCCGTCTTCGCTGTCAGCATGATCACAGGAAATGTATATTTCTCACGAATCTGCTTCAAAATCTGGAATCCGTCCACATCCGGAAGCATGATATCCAGAATCGCAAGATCAATCTTCGTACTGGCAATACAATCAAGCGCTTCCTGACCCGTATAAAATTTCAGCACATTATACTGATCATTCTTCAAGTATAACTCGATAACATCAGCAATCTCTTTCTCATCATCCACTACTAAAATATTCATACAATTCTCCTCTTTTTCAATTGGGGACGGGGTTTTTTCAAAAAAACCCCGTCCCCAATTGAACTTTAACCTGTCCCTTTCTGATTGTGTCAAACATTTTCTACAATTTCAGGGGCTATTTTTCTGTTATAACTCGCAGTTATTTACTGTTCTTGGGAATGGTACTACGTCACGGATATTGCCCATTCCTGTCAGATACATGATGCATCTCTCGAATCCAAGTCCGAATCCGGCATGTCTTGTAGATCCGTATTTTCTAAGATCCATGTAGAATCCGTAATCTTCTGTCTTCATTCCGAGTTCTTCCATGCGTGTTGCAAGCTTCTCGTAATCGTCTTCTCTCTGGCTTCCTCCGATGATCTCACCGATTCCTGGTACGAGGCAATCGACTGCTGCCACGGTCTTTCCATCTGGGTTCTGTTTCATGTAGAATGCTTTGATATCTTTCGGATAATCTGTTACAAATACTGGGCGTTTGTATACTTCCTCTGTCAGATAGCGCTCGTGCTCTGTCTGAAGATCAATTCCCCATGATACTTTGAACTCAAATTTATCGTTGTGCTTCTTTAGAATCTCAATTGCATCTGTGTATGTGATTCTTGCAAATTCAGATGTTGCAACGTTGGTCAGTCGATTGATCAGCCCTTTGTCTACAAATGAATTGAAGAAGTTCATCTCTTCCGGTGCGTTTTCCATCACATAATTGATGACATATTTTAACATATCTTCTGCAAGGTCCATGTCGTCCTCCAGATCTGCAAATGCCATCTCAGGCTCTAACATCCAGAACTCTGCCGCATGTCTTGTTGTGTTGGAGTTCTCTGCGCGGAATGTAGGTCCAAATGTATAAACATTTCCAAATGCCTGTGCGTATGTCTCTGCATTTAACTGTCCGCTTACGGTAAGGCTTGTCTCTTTTCCGAAGAAATCCTGTGTATAATCTACTGCACCATTCTCTGTCTTCGGTACATTTTCCATGTCCATCGTTGTTACGCGGAACATCTCTCCGGCTCCTTCACAATCACTTCCTGTAATGATCGGTGTATGTACATACACGAATCCTCTCTCCTGGAAAAATTTGTGAAGTGCGTATGCCGTCAGGGAACGAACACGGAATACTGCCTGGAATGTGTTTGTTCTCGGTCTTAAATGTGCGATAGTACGAAGGTACTCAAAGCTGTGACGCTTCTTCTGAAGCGGATAATCCGGCGCGGAAGCGCCTTCTACTGTTACAGTCTTCGCCTGAATCTCAAATGGCTGTTTTGCCTGTGGTGTTGCAACCAGTGTACCTGTTACAACAACAGCTGCTCCTACATTGAGTTTGGAAATCTCCTCAAAGTTCTCCATATCATCATGATATACGACCTGAAGTGGTGTAAAAAATGTTCCATCATTGATGACAATAAAGCCAAATGCTTTGGAGTCGCGGATACTTCTTACCCATCCTCCAACGGTAATTTCTTTATCCAGGTATGCTTCCTGGTTCTTGTATAATTCGCGAATTTCAATTAAATTCATACCAAATACTCCTTCTACTGTCTTAAAAATACTTTCTTCTGACGCCATGCATAGGAAATTCACCTTCCTATTATACAAAGAAATGTGTCAGATGCCATATATCGTTTATTATAGCACAGAAGTTGTGATTACCCAACCCCTGACTCGTGCGATTATTTACAATCCACCGATTATTCACCGATTATCTCGCAGATTATTTACAATATCTTATTTACAATACTTACGATTATTTACAATACTTACGATTATTTACAATACTTATGATTATTTACAATTTATGACTGATTTATGTCTCAATTAGTTATTCACTCCATGATGCGCTACGAAGCTATCACGATCCAGTGCTTTAAATGTATATCCCAGTGACTGATAATGTTCTATAATCTGTGGCAATGCCTCTACGGTCGTCTGTTTTCCATGGGAATCATGACAAAGTAAAATGATGTTGTTAGAATCAAAGCTCGTTGCCTGCGCCACCAGTTCTTCGGTCGTTCTCACAGACCCATCGCCGGAACTTCCATTCCAGTCATAATACTGATATCCACGGTTTTGTACTTCCTGCACAAGCGTGGACATGATTCCTGCTGTATATTTCTTTGATACAGTATTTGATGATCCACCCGGGAAACGGATAAAACATGGTACATAGCCAATCTCTTCCTGTACCATCTGCCCAATCTGATCCAGATCCTGAAAATACGCATCAACCGATGCATAAACCTTAGCATAATCATGTGAATATGTATGCATTCCAATTGTATGTCCCTTGTCATACGCAGCCTTTATCATATCTTTGTATTCCGGCATCTCACCTGTCACAAAAAATGTTGCCTTTGCATTATATTTATCCAGAATATCTAGAACTGCCTGTGTATTATCTGATGGTCCGTCATCCAATGTCAGATACACGATTTTCTCATCGGACTGTTCTGTCGTTCCGACTGAAACTCCCGGTTGCACTGCAAAATTACTACGGTCAGGAACTGACGCGTCTCTATCACCAGTCTCTTCTTCCGTACCCTCCGTCTCTTCTTCTATCTCATTTTCTTTCTGCGCAGCTTGGGGTGTCTGCTCTGTCTTTTTCGCCTTCTGATTATGAATCTTCGCAGCCTCTTTTACACTTTTATCTCTCTGAATAAAAATTGCCACTGCTGACATGATCAGCAGTACAAGAATAATCATTTCTATTGCTACTATTTTATTTCTTTTACCACCCTTGTTTTTCTTTCCGTTATCATTTTTTCCGGTCTTTTCTTCTCTATCTGACATATATCCTCCTATTTTATTTCACAAATCTATTGTTTCAAACTTTTTTGACTCTAATATCATTATATGCGACATAGCCACTTCAATCAAGACTGACCATTTGTATCCCCCGGAAATTATACGTTCAAGAACGCCTTCGGAATTGACATCCTACGAAAAATGTATAAAATTGACTTCAGAACCAACTAGTTCTGTTATCTGTAAAAATATTGGGATAAAAGCTCCCCACTATAAAAATACGACAGGAGGCATCTTATGACATCAACCGCAACATACCCTACTATCTCCAACTGGCTTGACAACCACAGAGATGAACTTATTCAGAAATCATGCTATATCTTCGAACATCCGGAAACAGCTTACAAAGAAAAACTCTCTTCAAAATGTCTTGCGGATTACCTGGAAACACAGGGATTTCAAATAGAATGGAATACTGCTGGAATCGAGACTGCATTTACTGCGGCCTGGACCAATTCTGACATCGATATTACTAAAATCCAGCCAGCCGGGAAAAACGTTTCATCTTCTAACGAAGTTCCGATCATTGGTTTTCTCGCTGAATATGATGCTCTTCCGGAAATCGGACACGCATGCGGACACAATCTTCTTGGAACAGCAGTCTGCGCAGCTGCCTGTGCATTGAAAGCAGATTATGAATCCTCTGGTGAACCGATTGTAATTCGTGTTTACGGCTGCCCGGCGGAAGAGATCATGTCCGGAAAAATTATTATGGACGAACAGAATGTGTTCGATGACCTGTCCATCGCAGTGACCTGGCATCCATTCGACCGCAACCGTGTCAGCAATGACATCTGGCAGGCGCAGGACATTAAAAACTATACATTTCACGGAGTCAGCGCACATGCCTCCCGCTCACCGGAAAGCGGCCGCAGCGCCTTAGATGCTGCCGAGCTTATGAATATTGGCGTGAATTATCTCCGCGAACATGTAACAGATGACGTCCGCATGCATTATGCTTACATGGATAATGGTATTCCGGCAAATGTTGTACCTGACTTTGCAAAGACGAATTATTTTATCCGCTCTACCAAAAGAAGCCGCACGGAAGATGCAAGCAAACGCGTGGATGCATGTGCAAAAGGTGCAGCTATGATGACCGGAACAACTGTCGATATCGAATTAGTTGGAAGCTGCATGGAAATGAAAGTCAACCGTCCGCTAGTGGAAGTTTACTATGAAGCTATGACTCATATCCCGACACCTGAATATACAGATGCAGAACTGAATTTTGCAAAAGACATTTCAGAAAAGGCAGGACTTATGAACAATGGAAAATATTTTGCAGGACTTTATCCGCTGGAGGACACGCCAGTTCCACTTTCCATTGGAACCGATGCCTCCCAGGTAAGCCATACCGTTCCCCTCATCACCATCAGCGCTGCTACTATGTGCCACGGCACCGCACTTCACCACTGGGCAGCCAGAGAACAGGCCGGCATGAGTATTGGGCATAAAGGTATGCTTTATGCGGCCAGATGTATGGCAGAAGGTACAAAATTGTTGCTTTCTAAACCAGAATATTTACAGGCTGTGTGGGATTATCATAATGTTCCTCAAGACTAAATATGCACTTTCTGATAAGTATCTGGCATTATAGAAATGATACTCAGGCAAAAGTGTAAAGAAATTGCAAAAAAATTCATATTTGTGTAAAAAAATTCATTGTAACCCTCCTCGAATAGTGCTAAAATGAAAACTGTTTTTTAGCACTTATGATTGAGGAGGATTTTAATTTACAATGGAAAAGAAAAAACGCTTTAAAATGCCACATGCGTATGTCATTATTTTCATAATGACAGTCATCACTGCAATTCTGGCTAACATTATTCCAGCCGGTACATTTGACCGTGTCGAAGACGCTTCCGGTAACTCTGTTGTTGTCGCAGACAGTTTTCATCATGTCGATAAAATCGGCTGCAGCATTTTTGATATGTTCAAATCTTTCCAGATTGGATTTGAAGACAGTGCACAGATTATTTTCTTTATCATCTTTGCATATGCATTTGTATATGTACTTTTAAAAAATGGTACATTTGACGCACTGGTTGGTTCTGTACTTCGTAAAGTTGGTAACCGTATCGAACTGATCATTCCAGTATGTATGATTTTATTCGGACTTCTCGGTTCCACCATGGGAATGTTTGAAGAGACTTACGGACTGATTCCTGTGTTTATCTCCATCGCCATGGCACTCGGATACGATGCCATCGTCGGCGGCAGTGTCATTTACCTCGGTGTCGCAGTCGGATTTGCCGCTGCAACCATCAACCCATTTACTATTGGTATCGCTCAGGAAGTTGCAGGCGTGAAGATGTTCTCCGGTCTTGGTTACCGTATTCTTTGCTTTGTCGTATTCATGGGCATCAGTATCTGGTATGTATGGCGCTATGCACGTAGAATCCAGAAGGATCCGACCAAATCGTACCTTTACGGAGAAAAGATTGAGACGCTCGAATGTGCTTCCCGTGAGGAAATGATGGAGATCAAGATGACAACCACTCACAAACTGAGCTGTCTGTTATTCGTATTTACAATTGGTATACTTCTTTACGGAACGATCAAACTTGGCTGGTACATCGACGAAATTGCAACCCTGTTTATTATTATGACAATTGTATCCGGACTTGTATCCAGATTTACACCAAGTGAGATTGCAGATATTTTTATCGAAGCAAGTAAGGAAATGATGTATGGTGCACTTCTTGTTGGTATCAGCCGAAGCATCGCTGTTATCATGGAAAATGCACAGATCATTGATACCGTTGTATACTGGCTCGCTACCATGCTCCAGCATTTCCGCGGTATGGCAAGTGCAATGGGTATGTTATTTGCTCAGAACATTATCAACTTCTTTATCCCAAGTGGTGTCGGACAGGCTCTGATCACAATGCCGATCCTTGCCCCAGTCGGAGAAATGGTTGGTGTCAGCCGTCAGGTCAGCGTCCTGGCTTACCAGTTTGGTGACGGATTCTCTAACATTTTCTGGCCAACAAGCGTATTTATGATGTGCGGAATCATGAGACTGCCAATTAACAAATGGTATAGATTCGTAACACCACTGTTCCTGATCATTTTCGCTGCTTCAATCGTATTACTCGGAGCTGCGGTAGTGATAGGATATTAAAGGAGACTGTATAATGAATAAAGAAGAACTTTATCTTGCAGAGGATAATCTTGCTGCTGAGATTGAAGAAATCAGTGAGTTTGTGTTTAATCATGCGGAGCTTGGCAGTGAGGAATTTAAGTCCTGTAAGTATCTTGTTGAGAAATTAAAAGAGCATGGATTTACGGTAACTTGTCCGTATCTGGATCTTGATACTGCTTTTCGTGCAGAACTTTACTGTGGTGAGGGTCCGAAAGTTGCTGTGCTTCCGGAGTATGATGCGCTTCCGGGATATGGTCCGAACAAGGACGAGGTAGCCCACGCGTGCGGACATAACTGGATAGCCGCTTCCACACTCGGTGCTGCCCTGACTCTGGCAAAATTCAAAGATCAGATCAACGGAACGATTGTTGTCATCGGTGCCCCTGCCGAAGAGACAACCGGTGGTAAATGTGATATTGCCAACCGTGGCGGTTATGATGATATCGACGCTGCACTTCAGTTCCACTTAGGCGCTGAAAACAACATGAATATTATGACTCTGGCTATGGATTCTATTGAATTCCGCTTCCAGGGTACCGCCTCCCATGCAGCCGCTTATCCTGAAAAAGGTGTCAATGCTCTGGACGCTGTAAACCTGATGTTTGCAGGAATCAATGCAATGCGCCAGCAGACAAGAAATGACGCCCGTGTAGCAGGGATCATAACTTCCGGTGGTGCTGCATGTAATATTATTCCTGATTACGCAGCATGCCAATTCTACATTCGTGCAAAAGACCGCGCTTACTTGGAGGAACTGACTCAGAAAGTCATTAATTGTGCAAAAGGCGCAGAACTTATGACTGGTGCAAAACTGGAATACTTCAACTTCGAGAATTCTTATGATGACCTTGTATATCATGATGGACTTCGCGCCCTGATGCGTAAGAACTTAAATGATCTGGGGGTTACAGATTTCGTAGACCGTGATGAAGAAGCAAGTGGATCCAGTGACATTGGAAATGTATCTCATGTATGCCCGACCGTATACTGCGAGTTAGATACTGGTGCAAGGCCGAAAGTATTTGCACATCACGAGACATTTCTGAAATATGTACATGGAAAAATGGCACGCCATACACTTCATACCGCCACAAAAGCATTGGCAGCTACCGCGCTGGACGTATTCGAAAATCCGGACATTGTAAAGTAATTAAAGAATCGACTAAAAAAGGTCCACCGGACCTTTTTGTCGTATGCTTGGCAACAAAAAATCCTGTAGATATTATAATATCATATACATATCTGCAGGATTTTTATATTTCTTATATTTCTTTTTTTCTATATCCTTAAAACTCTTCCACCGGCTTCTTATGTATCTTCATATGCAGCTTTCTTACTCCGCTGACAAGCTTTGTCAGATACCGGAACAATGGCTCTGTCGCAATAGAAAATACTACGAACAGCATAATGCATTTTGTGGACATTCCGGTAATCGCGAACAGCTTCGGCAGGAAAATGGAACAGCCTAAAAGTCCAATAACTGAACCTACCCATACACAGCCACGCAGCCAGTTGAATGGCTCACAGATTTTGAACAGAATCATAAATCCTACAATGGCAAGGAGCATCGTTCCTGCTGTGGAAATGTCTGTCTCTCCCAGCCCAAATGTCTGCCCAAAGACTGCCATGGCAGCTACCGCCAGCACGTCAGTCAGGCCGGCCGGCAGAGCTTTTAACACCACATTTGTCAGGAAATGTCCTTTGATCACATCTTTATTCGGCTGGAATGCCAGGAAGAATCCCGGAATTCCAATGGTGAACATGCTGATCAGTGAAATCTGTGACGGCTGTAATGGATAGCTCATCATAAATACAACCGAGAACAGGGACAACAGGAATGAGAAAATGTTCTTTACCAGGAACAGGCTGGCTGATCGCTGGATATTGTTGACCACTCGCCTTCCTTCTAATACAACTGACGGCATACATGCAAAGTTGGACTCCAACAACACAACCTGCGCCGCCTGGCATGCCGCATCACTTCCCGATGCCATAGCTACGCTGCAATCCGCATCCTTAAGTGCCAGCACATCGTTAACTCCGTCACCGGTCATAGCAACCGTCTTTCCCTGATCTTTCAATGCTTGAACAAACTGACGCTTCTGCCCCGGTGTCACACGCCCAAATACCGTATATTTTGCAATCGCATTTGCAATATCCTCATCTGTCTGAAGTGTCGTCGCATCAACATATTCCTCTGCATTTACAATACCGGCTTCTTTCGCGACCTCTGATACAGTCAGCGGATTATCACCAGAAATAACTTTGACTTCCACGCCCTGCTCTGCAAAGTATGCAAATGTCTCCGGTGCTTCTTTACGGATTGGATTTGCCAGAAGGACATATGCCATCGGCAGAACCTTTCCTGTCAATTTTCCGCCATCTAATGCTGCATCATAAGAGCCAAATACAAGTACACGATACCCTTTTCTTGCATACTCGCTGATATCCGGTTTGTAAGTATCATAATCCTCGCGGAGCACGAACTCCGGAGCTCCGATTACATAAGACTTCTCCCCGAACATGACTCCACTGTATTTTGTCACAGAAGTAAATGGAACAACCTTAGAGGCAGACTGTTCCGTCTTCTTTTTAAAATAATCCTTCAACGCCTCCATGGTGCTGTTATCGCTGCTCATGGCTCCCACAAAATCAGACAGAAGACCATTTAACTCCGGCATCTTCTCTGCATCATATTCCTTTGTCGGGATCATGTCTTTGACACTCATAGAATTCTCAGTGATCGTTCCTGTCTTATCCACACAAAGCACATTGACGCGAGCCAGCGTCTCAATACTCTTCATATCATGAAGCAGAACTTTCTTATGAGCCAGTCTCATAGAACTGACAGCCAACGCCACACTTGCCAGCAGATATAATCCTTCCGGAATCATACCAAGAACTGCTGCCACCATGGAAACAATACTGTTTCGGAAGCTCTGATCATTAAAGAAAAATCCTTGTACAAACAACGTAATACCAATCGGAATCAACGCAATACCGACAAATTTTACCAACTTATCCAGTGAACGGATCATTTCCGACTGCTCGCCTTTCTTCATAGCCTTCGCTTCCAATGTCAGCTTGGAAATGTAAGAATCCACTCCGACTTTATCAAGGCGGGCATGGCACTCTCCCGCTACCACAAAACTTCCGGACATAAGCTCCGCTCCCGGAGCTTTCGTAATCTCATCAGATTCACCAGTCAACAGTGATTCATTGACTCGCACTTCGCCGGATACTACAATTGCATCGGCACAGATCTGATTTCCCGCTTTGAATATTACAATATCATCCAGTACCAGTTCTTCTGAATCCACTAACGACTTTTTCCCGTCACGCACAACACTGGCATGCGGTGCATTTAACATGTTCAGCTTTTCCAATACATTTTTCGCACGAATCTCCTGCACGATACCAATTAATGTATTAAAAATAATGACTGGAAGAAATGTCAGATCACGAAATGAACCGACAAGACATAACAAAATTGCCAATACAAGAAAAATTAAGTTAAAGTAAGTACAGACATTTTCCCGGATAATTTCTTTCGTGGTCTGTGCCGGTGGTGCGACTGACACATTGCGCCAACCATCATCACGGTGCTGCTCCACCTGCGCCGACGAAAGTCCCGCTTCGGGATCCGAATTATATCTCGGTGTCTCCCGGCGCTCTATCTCATAATCCTGCGGTTCTTCCAGAACCTCATGCTTTTTACGCAATGCCATAAATATTCCTCCTGTGTATCTGAAGCTTCAAGATATCTGCCCGTCATTTTCTGGCAAATCTTAGAATCTATCATACAATATGAAAATTTTTCCTTTATGGTATTTATTATACATCGAAACCCTTTCCCAGACTATGAATTCTTTGTTAAAAAATTCTAAGAATTCCTTAAGAAAAGGGCACCCCTGATTACAGTTAGGGACACCCTTAATCGCTGATGGGGACGTAGTATTTTGACATTTTACTACATCCCCAATTAAATTATTGTCTTCGTTTTATTACTTTTAACCTTGTGAATTCTTCTCTTTCTTTTTCTTCCAGCGCGTTGTTGATGTTGTAGACCAGATTCGTGTACATCGGTATGGTGATGTTCTTCAGAGCATTGGCACGTTTCTGTGTCTTTTTGATGTTCGTTGCCAGACGATATGCTGAGTTCTCGACTTCAGCCAGCTTGATGGTCAGATTCTTTACCTTTCGGAATGCCTCCCTGGCGATATCCAGCGATTCGCCTGTATCTCCGAATGAGTAAGTCAGGTCATTCTGCTTTTCATCATATTTGATATGTGGAATCTCTGTTCCCATAATACTTCTGGTCTGTATACGAATGGAATCTTCAATTGGTACAGTGAATGCAAATTCCTGTACCCTGCTGATTCCCATCTCAATATTAGCGCGCTGCAGGCACGCATATGCCTGGGTAAATGTGGAATCTATCTCTTCCTGGATGCCTTTTGCCTCATCGATAAGTCCCATCAGTTCTTTAAGAAGTATATTTCGTTTTTTGTCCATCAGTTCATAGCCCTGATTGGCAAGTGCCAGCGAGTTTTTGGCTAGCATCAGATTTCCCTTGGTCGGAAACTCTCTTGGATCCATAGACTCCCTCCTTTCCCATTTTTGCAATATAGCAATTATAATGCAAGAATTCTGGCATATTTTCCAGATTCCTGCACTTCTAAATCATTTTTACGCTTCATTCTTCTTCGGATAATAGAAATCAATGAGTTTTGTATCAATTCGATCCAGTTCTTCTCTTGGAAGCAGTGCTAACAGTTCCCAGCCAAGATCCAGCGTCTCTTGAATGGTACGGTTCTCTGTTGTTCCTTGACCAATATAACGCTGTTCGAATTCGCGTCCGAACTCCAGATATTTCTTATCCAGTGGTGACAATTCATCTTCACCGATAACGGAGGCCAGGTTTCTTGCCTCTCCTACTTTTGCGTAGGAAGCAAATAACTGGTTCGCCAGCGCCTGGTGATCGTCTCGCGTATAGCCTTCTCCGATTCCGTCTTTCATCAGACGTGACAGTGACGGCAATACATTAATTGGCGGATAAACTGACTGTCCATAAAGATTGCGGTCCAGAACGATCTGACCTTCCGTAATATATCCGGTCAGGTCAGGAATCGGGTGCGTGATGTCGTCATTCGGCATGGTCAAGATCGGAAGCTGTGTCACCGATCCATTTGCCCCTTCCACAATTCCGGCACGCTCATAAATTGTTGCCAGTTCACTGTAAAGATAACCTGGATATCCTTTTCGTGACGGAATTTCTCCTCTTGAAGAGGATACCTCACGAAGTGCCTCTGCAAAAGAAGTCATGTCTGTCAAGATTACAAGAATATGCATGTTACACTCAAACGCCAGATATTCTGCCACAGTCAGTGCTACCTTTGGTGTGATCAGACGCTCTACGACAGGGTCATTTGCCAGGTTCAGGAACATACACACATGGTCGGATACTCCGTTCTCATCAAATGTCTTGCGGAAGAAATCTGCCACGTCATGCTTAACTCCCATAGCTCCAAACACAATTGCGAAATCTTCATCAGAATCACCGCCCAGAGAGGCCTGTTTTACAATCTGCGCTGCTAACTGGTCATGTGGAAGTCCGTTTCCTGAGAAAATTGGAAGCTTTTGTCCACGGATCAGTGTTGTCAGACCATCAATGGCTGAAATTCCTGTCTGGATATAGTTTCTTGGATACTCACGTCTGACCGGATTAAGCGGAAGTCCGTTGACATCACGTTTATCCTCGGAAATGAGTGGTCCCATATCATCGATCGGCTGTCCGATTCCGTTAAAGGTTCTACCAAGCATTTCCGGTGATACAGTAACCTCCATCGGACGTCCCATCAATCTCGTATGTGTATTGTCCAGGGACATATTCTCGGTTCCTTCAAATACCTGAATGATTGCTTTGTCCTCATTCAGTTCCACAATACGTCCCATTTTCTTTGTTTTATGATCGACTACAAATTCCACGATTTCATCATAGAATGCGTCCTGAACTCCTTCCAGCACAACCAGAGGGCCTTCAACGCTGCTTAGTCCCAGATATTCTATTGCCATGATCTTGACCTCCTTCTATGCATTTTTCTCAATCACTGTATCGTAGAAACGGTCGATATCTACTTTGTACATATCTAATAATTGTAACTCGCCATTTGGCACATCGTATTTGATAGCGATAACTTTCTCAAAGATACCCTCTGCCTTCAAAACAGACATCGGCATACCTCTTGCCACCAGTTCTCTGCATTTCTTATAGAGATACAGAATAATATCCATCATACCGAACTGCTTCTTTAGAGATACACACGTATCGTCTTTGTGAAATGCATTCTGCTGCAGGAATCCAAGGCGAATCACGCGGGCAATCTCCAATGTCAGCTTCTGATCATCCGGAAGTACATCACTACCGATCAGTTTTACAATCTCCATGAGACTGTTCTCCTGGTTCAGAATATTCATCAGACGGTTCCGATAGTCCACAAACTTTGGAGATACATTATCAGCATACCATGCACTTAAATCTGGTAAGTACTCGCTGTAACTGGTCAGCCAGTGGATTGCCGGGTAATGTCTTGCATATGCCAGAGACTTATCCAGTCCCCAGAAGCAACGGATAAATCGCTTCGTATTCTGTGTGACCGGCTCGGAGAAGTCTCCTCCCTGCGGAGATACTGCTCCAATGATTGTAACAGAACCTACAGCTCCATTTAATGTCTGCATCATACCGGCACGCTCATAGAATGCAGAAAGTCTGGATGCCAGATAAGCTGGGAATCCTTCCTCTGCCGGCATCTCTTCCAGACGTCCGGACAGCTCACGAAGAGCCTCTGCCCAACGGGATGTAGAATCCGCCATAATTGCGACATCATATCCCATGTCACGATAATACTCAGCCAGTGTAAGTCCTGTGTAAATAGATGCCTCACGGGCAGCTACCGGCATGTTGGATGTGTTGGCAATCAGAGTCGTTCTGTCCATCAGCGGATTCCCCGTTCTTGGATCCACCAGTTCTGAGAACTCCTCCAGAACCTGTGTCATCTCATTTCCGCGCTCTCCGCATCCGATATATACAATAATGTCCGCATCGGACCATTTTGCGATCTGATGCTGGCTCATCGTCTTTCCTGTTCCGAATCCTCCCGGAATTGCGGCTGTTCCGCCTTTCGCCAGAGGGAACATAGTATCCATGACACGCTGTCCCGTCACAAGCGGAACTCTTGCAGAATAACGGTGATGCACCGGCCTTGGCACACGGATCGGCCATTTCTGCATCATGGAGAGTTCTTTTCTCTCCCCTTCTGTTGTCTCGATCACAACAAGTGTATCATTGATATGATACTGTCCGTCAGGTACGACACTGACCACGATTCCTTCCACGTCCGGCGGAACCATACATTTGTGCACGATCGCATGCGTCTCCGGAACTTCTGCAATGATTGCCCCTCCCTGGAGTGCGTCACCTTCTGCAACCGTCATGTGTGTATCCCACAACTTATCAAGATCCAGAGAATCTACACTGACACCTCTTGTAATAAATGCGCCATTACTTGCCTGTGCAATCTTTTCCAGCGGACGTTCAATTCCGTCGAAAATATTATTGATAATTCCAGGTGCGAGGATAACAGATACTGCATCTCCGGTACCCTCCACAATCTCTCCCGGCTTCAGACCGGAAGTCTCCTCATAGACCTGAATCGTTGTCCTGTCCTTGTCCAGAGAAATAACCTCTCCTACCAGACGTTCTTCTCCTACATAGACCATCTCGGACATCTTAAATCCGGTCCTGCCTTTCAGATAAATGACAGGGCCGTTAATTCCATATATTTTTCCAGTATGTTTAGCGTCCACTGCCCATACCTCCTCCAAATGCGAACTTCTGATATTCTCTCTCCAGCGCGCCCTTAAATGCATAATCTACCAGAATATTTCTCTCTGGAATGACTGCACGGATTCCACCAATAAAGTCTTCTTTGCTGATACTCAGTGTAAATCCTGTCTTCTCCTCCAGATACGCTTTCTTATCTGCGTCTGTCGGATTAACATAAATCGTCATCTCGCCGCGGTCAGAATATGCTACCGCTTTTTCAATATATTTTACCAGAAGATCCTGATATTTTTCCGTCTTCATATATGCAGACAGTTTTTCTTCGACTTCTTTAAAAAGCTGCTTTTTCAAACGCTTCTGGGCAGCTCCAAGCTCTCGCTTAAGTTCCAGCGCAGCCTTTGAATTCGCCATACCAAGCTGCTGCTTCACGCTGGTCTTTTCAGCCTTGATTCTTGTGTCTGCCTGTATCAGTGCCTCTGCTTTATGTTGCTCAAAGACATGGGTAAGCGCCTTCTTATGCTGTTCCACAATCGCATTCCCTTTGCTTCTTGCCTCCTGCATTGCAGATTCCTGCAGTCTTGTTATCTTCTCATCTACTGTCACACAATCACCTGCTTCCTATAGTTTTAATCCTATAGCCTCATTCACATACGATGTGATAAAGTCTTTTTTACGTCCGGTTCCGTGTCTGTCCGGAATCTCGATCAAAAGCGGCATGGTCCGCTGTAACTTAATCTCGTTGATAAGATCCGGGAACTCCCGTCCGAACCGCTCAGTCAGCAGAATGACACCAACTTCTTTGTCATTCATGGCATTTTCTAATTCTTCACGCAGTTCGTTTCTTTCATGTACAACGACTCCATCTACGCCCGCCAGTCTCAGTCCCGTCAGAGTATCGACATTATCACTGATCAGATACATTTTCATCTTATAATTTACCGAGGATCATGAAGGAGATGATCAGTCCATACAGACACACACCTTCTGCCAGTCCTACGAAGATCAGTGACTTACCAAGTGCGCTGGAGTCCTCGCTGATTGCTCCAAGAGCGGCACTTGCTGCACTTGCTACGGCAATACCGCCACCGACACAGGAAAGACCGGTTGACAGTGCGGCTGCGATATAACCAAATCCAGTTGCATTTGAAGCGACTGCTGTTGTCTCTGCAGCGTATACCGGATCTCCGGAAAATAACATGATCGCTGCGATGGCAAATGCTCCAAAATAAAAGACAACATTTGCTCCAAGTGCACGTTTGTAACGTTTCTTACTTCTCTCTCCCTTAAGGAAATATCCAAATGGTACGATAATTCCAAGTACCAGTGCTGCCACCAGTAATAATTTTACAGTTAATGTCATGACTTCTTCCTCCTACTCGCTCTGTTTATGAAATGGTTTGAATTCTCTTCCTGTTCCTTTATAAAAACGGCTGAACATCTCGTAATATTCCAGACGCAGGACCTGGATACCAACTACCAGTCCTTCCAGTCCACAGACTATGATATTACCGATGACAAATATGATCCAGTTCGTGCTTCCCGCACTCGCTCCGGAGAGCATCAGTACAACTTCCATCATTGCCGCATGGCTCACTGCAAATGCTCCGATACGCACATAAGAAATGGTATTGGAGAAGTAGCTTAACATGGTCTCGAACAATTCAAAAAATGCCTGTACAAAGAACATGACCTTGCCACCTTCCATTTTCTTATGACGTTTCTCTACCAGATTTCCAAGTGGCTCTTTAAATACAAAGAGGAGCACCGGAATTCCAAGGAAAATCACAAGCATTACATTTCCCGGAGTCTTGTGTCCGGTCATATAAAGTACTACTGTCAGTACCAGGAATCCATAAAATACAAGTCCTGCCACACCATTGGTGGAGAATAACATATTTTCCTTATCGTGGGCTTTCGCCGAATTGATAATATTGAAGATCATCACCAGAATATTCAGTGCCATACCAAATGCAATGGCAACGACGAATACGGTGTTAAGCTGCCCGATAAACGGCAGATTCGTCATTGCCGATACAGGCCTTAACCAGCGGGCTTCAATAATATCTTCAAATCCAAATACGCTTCCGAACATAAATCCGAAGAACATGGAAAAAATACCTGCAATGGAAATAATTCCTGCCAGATTGATCTTCTTTGTCAGATACAGGATTCCGCCAATTGCAAAGAGGCAGAAGCCCTGGCCAAGATCTCCGAACATGGCTCCGAATATAAATGTATAGGTCAGTGCCACGAACATGGTCGGGTCCATCTCATCGTGAGCCGGAAGTCCGTACATCTTGATAAACATTTCAAATGGTTTAAATACCTTCGGGTTCTCAAGCTTTGTCGGAGGATCACCAAAATACTGGTCACGCTCATCTTCGACCATGATACTGACCTTATCGTCATCCTGGGTCTCAGCAAGAAGCGCATCTACATCCTTTTCACTCATCCAGCCACATAAAATATAGAACTCATCCCTCTCATCCTCACTGGTCACTCTCGCTGCAAATTTACGGATATCAAAGTTGTCCGCAAGCTCCTGCAGTCTCTTTCTCGCTCCCAGAAGCTTGGCTTCATTACGTTTCATAAGTGCTGTAATCTTATCCTCATCTGCGTCAATATCTTTTTGCACTGCTTCAATATCCTGATCCAGCTTCTCACACGCTTCTTTAGGAGTTCCGATGTAAGCATCTGTCACGTCAATTCTTTCAAAGTGCAGTGCCCGGAATGTGTTATCCGCTTTCGCAATATCCGCATTTGCCGCTATGTAACAGCCATAGACAAAACCTTTGTCTTTTCCAGCCTCCAGAAATATGGCATTCAGACTGTCGGCCAGATATTTTTCAAGACGTCTGTAATAGTCAAGCGAAATGCGTCCGAACCGTACCTGCATGTACTGATACTGCAATGCTTTATGAACATCCACTTTCAACGCAGAAAATGGTTTCAGGACATTTTCCTTTCCAAGCAATTCTTCCTTCTTGAGCTTCAGCCTTTCTCTGTCTTCCACAAGTTCCAGATAATCATGATTCAGATCCCGGATCAGCGCCAGCATATCATCCTTTGATCCTGACAGATCTGCCCGAATTTCCCTGTCCTCCGGCAGAAGCTGTGCGAACTGCTCTGCCTTTGCAAGCGGATCTCTGTACGGGTTCACTTCCACGAACGGCATGATATTTTCCGTCGTCTTAAGTTCTGTCACCGCATTTTCAATCTGCATCTCGTATTTTGACAGATATTTCTCGCATACCCGGTCGATGTCATCTCTCGGACCGCTGATATTTAAGAATCTCATTTTTACAATCACTTGCTCTCACCTCCCAAGTATGTCAATATCTCCTGTCTGGTCAGTCGATAACGGATACACTCTAACGCTGTCGTCAACTTGTCGATTTCCTGCTCCTTCAAGAATAAAAATGCATGCATCGTTGCATCGGAGTAAGGATCCTTCTGCCTGTCAGATATGTAGAGGTCCCGCAAAATATCTTTGATACTCTTTTCTATGGACTGTCCCTCTTTCATGTGGACATGTGTTCCATAGTAAGTATTCTCAATCTGCTTTTTCATCTCTTCTACATTCGGTGCTTCCACGATTGCCTTAAATTCTTCCGTACTTAAGTGAAAATGATATGGAAGCGTCAGTGCATAGATTTCTGCCGGAAGCATGTGATAATACTGCTTCGCACGGTACACCCATTGAATGTTCATGAGATCCATCTTGATTCCCACATCTCTTGAAAAACGCTCTCTGGATTTTCCGGAGAATACCTTTCTTCCCCGCCTCCAATAATTTGTAAAATAGTAAAGCTCCAGTGCCTGATCGTAGTCAAATAATGTCGCTGCCCCGGAATCCCGAATTGGTTTTAATGCTTCATAATACTCACTGCCCCGTAAGTTATCCACAAGTTCGTCGATATTTGTGGAAGTTATCAACTTATCAATAGAAAGTTTTGAGTATTTATCAAAAAATTCCTTCTTATAATCCAGGTCATAAGGCTTGTCATAATGGTTAAATACGATTCTCAGACAATAGTTGATCACACTGACTTCATACTTCTTCCAGTAAATCTTCAGAAATTTCTTCTGGTCGATTCCCGCAAACCGGAAGATTCTTGTGTAATCATTATACAGAGACTGATACAACATCTTCTCAATATCACCTCGATGAAGATGCGCCAGTTCCAACTGATCCATATAGACTGCGTAGGCCGGTTTCGTCTTCAGAAATTCCACCACCTGCACAACATCCGTAAAACCGGAAATAGTCTCATAGTCAGCCTGTGTAAGAAGCTTTGCCTGCATTGCGCGGATCTTCGTCGTAAGTCCGCTGTATGCCATCACATTGCCCATTGTTCTCTTCCTCGCTATATTTCTTTTTGAAATGTCTGAAATTCTGATACCTGTGGTTTACTCCTCGCTTCACGCTCCCACTGGCATCTTATATTACACTTCTATTATATGACGCAAAATACCTTCTGCATAAACTGCATGAGCCGTCTCATATTCCTTTTCCAATGTCTGAACTGCCTCGTGATTCTTCTCACGCTGACTCTTCAGGAGTTCATCGACCTGCCGCTTTCCATCTTCCCGGATTCTGGTAAGTTCTGCCTGCGTCTTCTCATCCAGTTCTTTATCAAACTGATCTCTCTGCGCCTGAATCTCCTGCTCAACCTGACTCTTATCTTCTTCTGCCTTCGCCACAATACTGCGCGCAGTGTTCTCAATATCATCCAGTCTTTCAATCACAGATTTCATAAGCCGCCCCCTTCTTGTTATCTGTCTGACCAAAGCCACATATCATCACAGAACTCTCTAAAAAACTCGCACTTTTTTAATGATTTCTCAAAAAATATACTGAAATTCTAACAGTTTTCTATAATATGAAATATTTTGGAAAATAGCTCTAAATCAGAATGTTTATATTTAACTATAGTCTCTAAATTGCACAATTGTCAAGTAAGTTGTGCCGATTTTTGTGTAATTTTTATACATTTCCACCAAAGTGTATGGATATTTCATTAGTAAAAATCACAAGACTATTTTTGTATATACTAAGCGGTTCATCAATGCTGTATAAAGGAATGTTTTTCATCCTTAAAAATGTTTTTGCTACATAACCAACAAACCAACTTACCTTCTTTCTACTCCTAATAATTTCTCACATTAAATAAAACGAAGGAAACTCAAATCTGATTGGTTTCCTTCCTCACACTCTTTCATCTCTTATGCTCTTTTTATTTCTTTCCTGTATACCAAAAATTATTTACACAATTTTCTCACTTCTTCCACTGTCTTCTGTGCAATTGACGCAATCTGTTCTTCCGAAATCCCTGCCTTCCACATGGAACGAATCATTTCACTCTTACCTTCTTCTTTTCCAATCCGTTCGCCTTCTTCTCTTCCAATCCGCGTCGCATAATGGAGCTGTGCATACTTATCCCTTTTATACTTCAATCTCGTCTCATACTCCAGACGCTTCTTCTCGTCCGCACTGAGTCTGTCCAGTTCTTCATACGCTTCTCCAAAATACTCGTCCTGCTTTGCCATCTCTTTTAACTCCTTCCGGCTCTTTGCATTGAGAAATCGCATCCACCTTATGATTCCTTCTTCGTTCTGATCTTCCGGTGGTAACTTCCCCAATTCCAACACATGAATCTCCATGATATCTGTATAAATCTCTCCCGTTTTTGTATCGCAAAATGTAATTTTTCGATAGTACCTGTTATCCTCCGGGAAATGTACAAAATCCAGAATACTGACATGAATGCATTTCTGAATTTTGTCATAATCATCACCTTTATGAATCTGATCTGTGACCATCTTGCTTAAATAAAACACAATCCGTTTTTTCCAAAAATCAAATTCTGCCACCTGCATCTCAAAGTCTATCTGCGTGCCATCATGCATTTCAACTCGAACATCCAAAATTCCATATTTATCGTCTTCGTACTCTTTTCTGAGTATGGTCGGCAACAGTCTAGTCTCCTTGATTTCTTCTGGTCTTACTCCCAACAATGCTGCAATAATTCCTTTTCGCACCTTTTCATTTCTCATCAGTTCTTTGAAACAAAAATCTACGGTCGGAAGCATGATAAACTCGTCATCTGTACGGTTCTTTTGTACTTTAGTTCCTGTTCTTTTTGACATATACTCTCCTCTCCGACAACTGTCTACAGTCTGAGAAAAGATTATCTATAGATATTTTACCATATATTAATAGTATATTCCAGTTGGAAATGCTAATCTTCAAATAACATCCTGTGCCGCACCAGGTTCCCTTCCCAGCCTATATTCACTTGTCACACGTTCATCACTTTGGAATAACACCCGATACTCTGAGCCTCCGAAATGAATGAAATTAAATAGATACCTTTTGCAGATAACAAGAATCGCCATCTGCGTGACGTTAGAATAACACATATATGATAGTTTTGCAATAAATAAATCTGCAACTTCGCACTCTATGAAGAGCTTCAAGCATAATTAAATTCAACCATCACACTCTCTTCTTCCCTTCCTCCCAATAACATCGCACATAACAAAATCCAGCCAACTGTTACTCAGATAATTGAGGAATTTGCAACATTTTGCGAGCATCATTAATCTGTAAGTGCACTGTCTGAGCCGCCCTTTGGCGAGTTTGCACGCACAGATTTAATAGATAGCGCAGCAAAATTTGTAAAAATTCATCATATCTGATGACAGCTGGCTGGATTATTATATTATATCGAATTATTTAACACATTTTTACTGAGTTCTCAGCTCTGCTCCCATCTTCTTCTGCAGCTTCTTCATAACCTGATTTGCTACATTTTCAATCTCCTGGGAAGTCAGTGTCTTCTCATTAGATCCGATGGTCAGTCTGATTGTCACAGATTTCTTGCCCTGTGGGATTTGTTTTCCACGGTACTCATCTACGAAATCTGCTTTCTTAAGGAACTCGCTGGCTTTCTTCTTGCCAAGAATTGCCTCATGCATATCACTCCATACTGCATTGGAATCAAAGAGCATGGAAATGTCATACTCGTTCTCCGGATATGCTGCAAGGTGAGTGAATTTATTGGTTCTGGAAATGAGTGGCTTCAGTTTCAGAACATCTAATTCAAAGAGCATTACGGACAAGTTCTTGATTCCGCAGTCCATAGATGCCTTCTTAGCCAGAAGTCCCATATCACCAATCTTCTCGTCTTCACGGTAAATGTTGAGCCATACTACATTGTCAGCCCATACTGGTTTCTCTTCTTTTCTGAACTCAAATGCTGCCTGATGTGTATAACGTGGCATATACTCCAGAACACCTTTTGCTTCCTGGAAGAGTTCTTTCACATCTTTCACACTGCTTGCAAATGCTCCGGCAATGTGGCGGCGCTGCTCTGGCAGTAACTCAGACTTGTCATATGGTGAAGTATAGTTCGCATCATGGAATACCTGAGCTTCCTCAAAGATTGAGAAATCATTGAAGTAACGCTCATTCTTTGCAACTGCCTCGCAAATGTTCGGAAGCAGAGAAGCACGCAGGTAACTGAGATCCGGTGCCGGTGGTGTTGAAAGACGAAGCATTCCTTCTGTCGTCTGCATAATTGCATTCAGATATACATCATTTACCCAAGGATATGTGTAGATTTCCTGCATTCCACAACGAATTGCAAGGAACTCTTTCATATTTCTTACAAGATCCTGATCTTTCTGATTGATTGCACTGTCAAATGTTGTTGTAAATGATGTTGGCTCGAAATTGTCGTATCCATACATTCTGGCAACTTCTTCCATTACATCATCTTTAATGGAAATGTCACCTGTAGAACGCCATGTCGGAGCGATAACGTGCATGTCCTCGCCATTGATCTGTACATCAAATCCAAGTTTCTCAAGCTTGCCCTGGATCTCAGCATTTGTCAGATGCTTTCCAAGTCTCTTCTCAAGCCATACAAGGTTTACATCAATCTCAGCTCTCTTGAGTTTCTTTACATATTTATCACAGTAACCTGTCACTTTTAACTCTGGATACAGCTCTTTGAAATACTGCATGGAAAGTGCAAGTGCCTGGTCGCATCTCTCAGGATCGATAGCTTTTTCATACCTTGAAGAAGCTTCTGTACGGTTATCATAACGAAGTGCAGTTCTTCTGATTCCTGCTGCCTCGAAGTTTGCGACCTCAAGAATGACACGCTCTGTCTTAGGCAGGATAGAATCCTTTGCTCCACCCATAACACCAGCCAGTGCAACAGGTCCCTCGGAATCTGTAATTACAAGGTCATCTGTACAAAGAGAAAGCTCTTTGTCGTTCAGAAGAAGTAACTTCTCATTTTCTGCTGCATGTCTTACAACGATGTGATCAGAAATGTTATCTGCGTCAAATGCATGTGTCGGGTTACCAGTTGCGAGCATCACATAGTTTGTAATGTCAACCAATGCATTGATTGGACGCATACCAACCTTCCAAATTCTATTCTGCATCTGGTATGGCGCCTCTTTTACATTTACACCAGACATTTCTACACCGATATATCTCGGGCATCTGTCCGGATCATCGATTTCTACGTTGAAATCAGACTGTACATCTGTCTCAAATGGCTTGATCTCAGCTAATGGCAGATTGTATAATGCTGCGATTTCGCGGGCGATACCATAGTGTCCCCACAGATCCGGTCTGTTTGTCATTGATTTATTATCAATCTCAAGAAGAACATCATTCAGATCCAATGCATCTGCCAGAGTTGTTCCTGCCGGTACGTCAAATGCGGACAGGTCAAGAATCTCTGCTTCCTGAGATGCCGGGAAGAGATCTCCCAGTCCGATCTCATCAGATGCACAGATCATTCCGTAGGAAGCCACGCCGCGAAGTTTAGACTTCTTGATCTCAACAGGCTCTCCCTCTCCATGCCAGCGGACAATTGCTCCCGGGCAGGATACGGCAACGCGCATACCTTTTTCCAGATTGATACCACCGCAGACGATGTCTTTGATTTCACCGTCACCGATGTCTACTTTGCAGACACGAAGTTTGTCTGCATTTGGATGTGGCTCGATATCCTCGATCACACCTACTACCATATGGTCAAAACGGTCTGCCAGGTACTCGACGTCCTCAACCTCAACAGTATCCATAGTCAGATCATATGCAAGCTGTTTCATATCCATATCTTCAGGGATATTTACAAAATCTTTAATCCATGATAATGATAATTTCATCTTTATTCTCCTCCGCTTATCTGAACTGTCTCAGGAATCTTAAATCGCCACTGTGGAACAATCTTACGTCATCCACGCCGTAACGCATCATGACCAGTCTATCCAGACCGATATTTACATAGAAACCTGTGTACTCATCCGGATCCAGTCCTGCTGCACGAAGTACATTTGGATGTGGTGATCCACCCGGCATAACCTCGATCCAGCCCACATGTTTACATACGCTGCAGCCTTTTCCGCCGCACACCTGACACTCCATGTCAATCTCAAATCCTGGCTCTACAAATGGGAAGAAACCGGAACGCATTCTTACCGGAACGTCTCTTCCGAATACTTTACTTAAAATGCTCTGAATCATAACTTTTCCGTCTGTGAACTTGATATCCTTATCCACAATCAGAGCCTCATACTGGAAAAATGCTCTCTCATGATGTGAATCTGTTGTCTCGTTACGATATACACGTCCCGGATATACAAAACGATACGGCGGTTTATGTGTCTGCATGTAACGGACACTTCCTCCTGTCAAATGTGGTCTCAGGCAAAGCTTTTCATTTGTGCTTCCACTGTCATGACCCTCCAGCCAGTATGTGTCCATACTCTCTCTTGCCGGATGATTCGGAGGGAAGTTCAGTTTATCAAATGCATATAACTCACTTGTGATGTCGTCCTCCTGGAAAATCTCAAATCCCATAGAACGGAATGCATCGTTCAGGTCATAGCACATCTGTGTGATTGGATGAAGTCCTCCGTTCGGTGGCAGGATTCCCGGTACAGAACAATCAAAGTCCGGTGAAACCTCAGAAGCTTTCAGCTTCAGCTCTGTTCTCTTAGAGTTGATCAGCTCTGTCACCTGATTCTTAGCCTGGTTGAGCACCTTTCCCATCTCCGGGCGAAGCGCTGCGTCAATCTTCGGCATCTCCTTCATTAACATACTTAACGCACCCTGTTTTCCAACATATGCATTCTTCACATTCTGCAGTTCATTTTCATTTGCTGCTTCAGAAATCTTAGTTTTCACTTCTGATAAAATACTGTTGATTTTATCTTTCATTCTAATTCCCCTTTCTACTACTTTAAGTTCAGCGTCTCTTTTTATTTTAAGTTACTGTTCAGAGCTAACTTTCAAAATATTCCATATTTTGAAATTATGCTTAACTTTGGACGTAAACATTTTATTGAAAATAAAAAAAGCACCGCCACTTGTGATTAACAAGGGACGATGTTACTCGCGGTACCACCCTATTTCAGAGTCCTTATAACTCTGCACTCTTTTATGTGTATTCGATCTGCTACACGAACATCCAACTTAGCGCATCTGCCAGGCAAATGCTTTTCATCAGAAGACTCCCATACTGAAATTTCCAAAAGGTTCGCGTGAAATGCTCTCAGCCGGTGACACTTCATCTCTGCTTCACTACATCTTCTGTACTTACATATGTTCATAGTCTATAATCAAAAATATTATTGCATAATTTTACGACTTTGTCAACGGTCGCATTTATCCATATCAGAATGTTATGATTTCAATTCACCCATTTTTCTGCTACTTTGCGTAGCATTTCTCTTATTTCCCTATTTTACCACATCCACACAAAAAAAGTACAGCCCACTGCTTTCAGATGATTGATGTAATTTCCAGCATTTTGCGAGCATCATTAAATCTGGAAGTGCGCTGTCTGAGCCGTTCCTCAGGCGAGTTTGCACGTACAGATTTTAATAGATAGCGCAGCAAAATCTGCGAAATTCATCACATCTGAAAACAATGAACTGTACTTCTTTTTATTGTATCTACATGATGCCCACGGATTGCTCCGTGCTTTGCACTCCCACAATCCTACCCAATATTCGAATATCGTGTGGCTTGCGCCCCACTTTTATTCTCATATTGGGGCGGGTCACTAAGTCATATAAGCATTTATGTGCAAGCACAACATGCTTATTGACTTTTGACCCTGGCATCATTATATTCTCGTATTCTTCTCTCTCGACACTTTCAACCGGTTCATGGCTCTTGCCAGGGATGCTTTCGTGTGGTAGTATTCCTGGATACTCTGCTTCTGACGAAGTTTTTCTTCCATGACTTCACGCCGTTCTTCTGCTCTTCTGGCGTCAATTTCTTCCGGTTTTTCAGCGGTCTGTACCAGCATGGTAACACGGTTGTTAACAACCTCAAGGAATCCGGTTCCAACGGCAAGTGTCTCCCACGTTCCGTCTTCTAGCTGCATCTTCGCTTCACCGACTTCGATTGCTATGACCATGTTCTCATGATCTGCCAGAATTCCCATCTGACCGCCGTCGGCTGCAGGTACGATCACCTTCTGGCATCGTCCGTTATACGCCACGCGGTCACTGGCTATGACTTTCAACCAAAATGTTTTCATAGTTTACGCACCTCTTACTCTCCGTCTTTCAGTATCTTTGCTTTCTCGATAACTTCGTCGATCGTTCCGACATTGAAGAAGGCTGCCTCCGGATATTCATCCATTTCTCCGTCGATGATCATTTTGAATCCACGGATTGTTTCTTTCAGTGGTACATATTTTCCAGGAATTCCTGTAAATGTCTCAGCTACGAAGAATGGCTGTGACAGGAATTTCTGAATCTTTCTTGCTCTCATAACCGTTGCTTTATCTTCATCGGACAGCTCTTCCATACCAAGAATGGCGATGATGTCCTGAAGTTCTTTATACTTCTGAAGAATCTCTGTTACCTGGTTGGCTACTTTATAATGCTCTTCACCTACGATGTCTGCCTCCAGGATACGTGAGTTAGACTCCAGCGGATCTACAGCCGGGTAAATTCCCTGCTCAACGACCTTACGTGAAAGTACGGTTGTTGCATCCAGATGTGCAAATGTTGTTGCCGGTGCAGGGTCTGTTAAGTCGTCGGCCGGTACATAGACTGCCTGAACGGACGTGACAGAACCATTCTTTGTAGAAGCAATACGCTCCTGTAATTCACCCATTTCTGTTGCCAGTGTCGGCTGATAACCTACGGCTGATGGCATACGTCCAAGCAGGGCGGAAACTTCAGATCCAGCCTGTGTGAATCGGAAAATGTTATCAATAAAGAGCAACACGTTCTGATGTTCTTTGTCACGGAAATACTCAGCCATTGTAAGTCCTGTCTCAGCGACACGCATACGAGCTCCAGGCGGCTCGTTCATCTGACCAAATACCAAAGCTGTCTTCTCAAGTACGCCAGACGCTTTCATCTCTGTCCAGAGGTCATTTCCTTCACGGGAACGCTCTCCGACACCTGTAAAGATAGAATATCCACCATGCTCTGTTGCTACATTTCGGATCAGCTCCTGAATCAGTACAGTCTTACCAACTCCGGCTCCTCCGAACAGACCAATCTTACCACCTTTTGCATATGGTGCAAGAAGGTCGATGACCTTGATACCTGTCTCAAGAATCTCGACAGCAGGACTCTGCTCTTCAAATGTAGGCGCCTGTCTGTGGATTTCCCAGCGCTCTGCATCTTTCTCTATTTCTTTTCCATCATCGATGGTCTGACCAAGCACATTGAACAGACGTCCAAGTGTCTGATCTCCAACTGGAACTTTGATACCGCTTCCAGTTGCACGGACTTCCATATCTTTGTGAAGTCCTTCACTTGCAGCCAGCATCAGACAACGTACTTCGCTGTTTCCCAGATGCTGTGCAACTTCCATAATACAAGTCTTGTCTCCGTTATCTACCTCAAGGGCATCTTTGATATTCGGAAGCTCTCCGTCTTCAAATAAAACATCGACAACAGGACCCATGACCTGTACAATTCGTCCTTTATTCATATCTGTTCTCACTTCCTTTTCCGTTTCTGTGCCTTCGCACCTGCGCATACCTCTGTGATCTCCTGCGTAATGGCTGCCTGTCTTGCCCGGTTATAAGCAATAGACAAATCTTTGATAATTGCCTCGGCACTGTCTGTCGCTGACTTCATAGCCGTCATTCTAGCATTATGCTCACTTGCATACGCCTCGACCAAACAACCGTAAATCATTCCGGTTACATAATTCGGTACGATATTGTCCATGACGCTCTCGACAGACGGATATAACTGAATCGCCTCACGCCTTAAGTTCGCCGGAATGCTGTCCTCTCCGAATGCACTTCTCTCAAGCGGAAGCAGCTTTACAGTCTCCACCTCAGATACCATAGAATTCTCCATTCGCGTATAGACAACATACACTTCGTCCAGCTCGCCATTATTAAACTGCTCCATCAATGTCTCAGAAATAATTCTGGCTCTGCTCAGGTTCGGTTTCTGCACAGTATATTGGAAATTTTGTTCAATCTCATGTCCCTGACTTACAAAATAATGTCTTCCAAGCTCACCTACAACAAACAATTTGTGGTGTCCCGGCATTTTCATGATTTCCTCTTCTGCTTTTTCTACATTGTGATTGTAAGCTCCTGCCAGTCCTTTATCACCGGTAATAACTACAGATCCGATTTTCCGTTCTTCTTTCGGAATTTCTTCCCTACTGTCAAAATACTGGTTGCTCACTTCCGGCATATGACGCAGGATTCTGGCAATCTCAGCCTGCAATTTATAAAAATACGGCTCTGCATCTGCCAGTTTCTTTCTGGCCTGACGCATTTTTGTAGAAGAGATCAGGTACATGGCATTGGTGATTTTCATCGTATCTTTTACACTGTTAATTCGTGTCTGTATTTCTCTGATATTTGCCATACATTAACACCTGCTCTTTTTGAATTCCTCTGCAATCTCCACGATCTTCTGGGACAACTCTTTAGACAGATCCTTTGTCTCCTCAATTTCTCTTGCGATTTCCGGATGTGCACTTGCAAAGTAACTTAACATATCCATCTGGAATCCTTTTACTTTTGCAGTTGGAATTCCAAGCATGACTTTATGTCTTGCAGCACAAAGTGTAATAACTTTATCTGCCAGTGACATTGGTTTTCCAAGCGGCTGCTTCAGAAGCTCCATCAGTCCGCTGCCATATTCCAGCTGTTCTTTCGTTGCATCATCAAGGTCTGAACTGAACTGTGTGAAGACTTCCATCTCACGATACTGGGCCAAATCGATACGAAGACTTCCTGCTGCCTTCTTCATAGCCTTTGTCTGTGCATCTCCACCTACACGAGATACAGACAATCCTACGTTGACCGCCGGACGCATTCCTGAGAAGAACAAACTGCTTTCCAGGAAAATCTGTCCATCTGTAATGGAAATAACGTTTGTCGGAATATATGCAGATACATCTCCGGCCTGTGTCTCGATGATTGGAAGAGCCGTGATAGATCCGCCACCTTTTTCCTCACTCAGACGGCTGGAACGCTCCAGAAGTCTTGAATGCAGATAGAATACGTCTCCAGGATAAGCCTCACGTCCAGGAGATCTTCCAAGTAACAGTGACAATGCACGGTACGCAACTGCGTGTTTGGAAAGATCATCATAAACGATCAGTACATCTTTTCCTTTGTACATAAAATACTCTGCCAGTGCAGTTCCCGCATAAGGAGCAATGTACTGAAGCGGCGCACAGTCGCTTGCTGTTGATGCTAATACGATGGTGTGATCCATAGCTCCTGATGTCTTAAATGTATTTACAACTTTTGAAATCGTTGATGCCTTCTGACCGATGGCAACATAGATACAGATCACTCCGTTTCCATTCTGGTTCAAAATTGTATCTGTTGCGATAGATGTCTTACCAGTCTGTCTGTCACCGATGATCAGCTCTCTCTGTCCACGTCCGATCGGGAACATGGAATCAATAGAAAGGATTCCTGTCTCCATAGGAACGCTGACGGATTTTCTGTCAATGATTCCAGGTGCTTCATTTTCAATTGGGCGATAATCATCTGCCTCAATCTCTCCGGCACCGTCGATTGGTGCACCAAGGGCATTGATAACTCTTCCGATAAATTTATCTCCTACCGGGATTCCGGCTTTTTTCTTTGTACGTGCAACCTTTGTTCCTTCTTTGATTCCTGTATCTGATCCAAATAAGATACATCCGATCTCGTCTTTCTGGATATCCTGTACCATACCCTTCAGACCATTTTCGAAGGTAACGATCTCGCCGTACATTGCATGATCGATTCCGTAAATGGTAGCGATTCCATCTCCGACTGTTACAACAGTTCCGACTTCGCTGTCTTTACTGATCTCATCAAAATTCTCTATTTCACTTTTCAGAATTGAAATAATTTCATCTGAATTGATTGAACTCACTTACGTTCACCTCCAGGTCAATTTTTGTTCTAACCGGTTCATTCTTCCACGAATGCTCCAGTCATATTCATCACTGCCCGCTCTCAGGATAAATCCTCCAAGCAGTGACGGGTCTTTTTCGACCTCCAGATTTACCTTCGATTTATGATATTTATCCATAATAAATGTTTTCATCTTCTCAGCCTGCTCTTCGTCTGGCTCGTCTACACATATTAAAGTCGCAGTCATAACTTGCTGCTGCTCCTCACAATATTTATCATAGCTTTCGAAAATGTCCCAAAGCATGCCCATTCTCTGGTTCTCGCATGTTACCTTCAGGAAATTACAAATAGACTTTGGAAATATCTGTTCGATAACACTGTATTTGTTCTTTGCCGTAATTACCGGATTTAACAGTACTTCATATACTTCCGGTACCTGACAGAAGATTTCTTTTGTTTTCTCAATATCTGCTTTCGGAATTTCCAGTTCGTACAGAACTCTTGCATAGCGCTTTGCTGCCGGCTGAACGAACTTTACTGTATTACTCGTCTTTACCGTCATGAGCGTCACCTACGCTTTCCAAAAACTGATCATAAATCGCCTGATTTCCTTGTTTTCTTGTCTCTTCATCTACAATCTTTCTGGCTGCCTGCATTGCAAGTCCTGCAATCTGTGTCTCAACGCCATCCAATGCCTGCTTTCGCTCAGTCTCGATGGTCTTTCTGGCACGTTCGATCGTGGCATCTGCTCTTCTGTCCGCATCTGCAAGAATCTCATCTGACTGTCTCTTAGCCTCTACACGGGCATTTTCAACGATTTTAACCGATTCCTCTTTTGCACCGGAAAGAGCTGACTCATACTCTTTTTTCAGAGTCTCTGCCTCTTCCTGTCTGTCACTTGCATTTTTCAATCCGTCGGCAATCATCTGCTCACGCTTTTCCATGATCCCCATAACTGGTTTGAACAGGAATTTCTTCAGTAATAGATAAAAGACTACAAGGTTTATTATGGTCCAGAGAAGGCTCAAATCTACTTTTATCACCTTTTCCCACCTGCCTTTCTTCTTTTCTCCTGCTTCTTTACGAACTGCTAATTATTTCAGCATCAGGATAATCAGAAGACCGATGATAAATCCATAAATAGCTGTTGCCTCTGCAAGGGCACAACCAAGAATCAGGTTCTTGCTGATCTTTGACTCAGCCTCTGGCTGTCTTGCGATAGCGTCTACTGCCTTGCTTGTTGCAAGACCAATACCAATACCTGCTCCTAAACCTGTTAAAACTGCGATACCTGCTCCAATTGCTACTAACATAATCTTAATCTCCTTTTCTTCTTGTCTAAAAATGTTTTCTTAAATCCCTTTTAAGTCTGTTCTTCTTATCTTCCGGCTTTACTCCTGTTCCTCATTCATGAACAGCGCCGTCAGAAATACAAATACATAAGCCTGTAAGAATCCATCAAATATATCAAAATAAAAACTAAACGGGATTGGTATAATCGCCGGAGCTACTATTTTTAAAAGCTCCATGATTACAAATGCTCCCAGTACATTACCGAACAGTCGCATGCACAAGGACAATGGACGGATTACAATCTCCAGTACCATGATCGGTGCGACGAACGGAACCGGCTTTGCAAAATGTTTGACCCAGTGTTTTAATCCGTTTTTATGTATTCCGGAATACTCGATCAGACACATACTCATAACAGCCAGCGCTATTGTGACATTCAGATCCTTTGTCGGCGGTTTAAACCCAAACAATCCAATGATATTGGCAATTCCGATATAGATCAGCACCGTGATAAGATATGGGATATATCTTCGGTTTTCTTTGCCCATAACATCTTCAAAGAAGTCCACTCCTTTTCCGATTGCGGATTCCAATAAAAGCTGAGCTTTCCCCGGATTCTCTACACTGAGATTCCTTACGAATATGACACACAGCAGTACAACTACAGCCATAATGATCCATGTAACCGCCACGGACTCACTAATCTTAATTCCCCCGAATAACGGAATAGTAAATGCTGTATCACAATTCAGCTCTTCCAACAGACTCTCTGTTAATTTCTCCGTATGACTCCCTCCCTTTCTTCTCCAAATTTCGTGATTACTTTACTCTCCTGTTTTTTAAATGTCAATCATTTCTTTTTTTCTTAACAATTACTTTATTTGACAATTTTTTAAGCATATTCTCTTATTTGAGTTTTTTCATTTGTCCAAAATTTAGTCACTTTCCTCCCGTTTTTATATACCTTCTCCTTAATATGTCGAAAATTTGCACAAATTATTTGTGTTTTTCGGAAAAATTTTAGTCGTTACGCATATTCCTTTCGGCAATATGATATAGATATGGCCGCTATACACCATTGAGTTTGACTTTTTTTGCCAAAGCCTGTAAACTAAGGCAAGGCAAGAATCTCCCGGATTTGGGAAGTTTGCAAATAAAGAAATACAACAAATAAGGAGATCATATATGCGACTTAGAAATATACCCCGCGCCGAAGGCGTGTTAAAAGAGTGCAGTCAGGTTATCGAGACTCCGGAAGAATTCCGTGGTCACTGGGCATCTGATGTATTCCAGAATGACTACCCGGTCCACATGGAAATCGGCATGGGAAAAGGCCGTTTTCTCATGGCACTGGCTCAGAAAAATCCACAGATCAACTACATCGGAATCGAGCGCTACACAAGCGTCCTTCTCCGTGCTGTGGAAAAGTTAAACATATATATAGAAGAAAACGAAAGCACTCTGCCAAACATTCGCTTCATTTGTATGGACGCACAGGACATAGCAAATGTGTTCGCTGAAAATGAAGTTGACCGAATCTATCTGAACTTCTCCGACCCATGGCCGAAAGCCCGCCATGCAAGAAGGCGCCTCACATCACCGGATTTTTTTGCACGTTACGACAAGGTGCTTGTCCAGGACGGACAGGTCGAATTCAAGACAGATAACCGTGATCTTTTTGATTTTTCTGTTGAGTCTTTAGGGGAATCCGAAACATGGGGCATTTCCGAATGTACTTATGACCTGCACCATGATGAAATTATGAACGTTGGAAATATTATGACAGAATATGAAGAGAAATTTTCATCCATGGATCACCCGATTTGCAAGCTCATTGCTAAAAGAAGATGTCTGCTGTGACTTTCTTAGCGCTACAGCGCATATATTATTAATGAGAAAGCCTTCGGAGTCTGTTCGCCATGAGCCGAAATTGTCATAACAAAAAAAACTTCCGACAAAAGTTTTTTGAATACACTTATCGAAATCGGTGTCTGCACAGGTGGATCGGTTGTTTCAGAAAATCCCTGAAAGAAGTATATGATATTCTGAACCACGGTTCTGACTGCCGAAGGCACTGATCAGAAAGGTTGATTTGATGTTACATTTAACTGCAAAAAATTTTCAAATAGAAGTAAAAGATACCTCTCTCCCGGTCGTCGTTATGTTCTACGCTATCTGGTGCGGGAAATGTGCCATGATGAAGCCGGTCGTGGAGGATATCGAAAAGAAATACGCCGGAAAGATCAAGTTCTGCGAAGTCGAAATTGAAGAATCTGCAGTACTCGCCGCAGAATACGCCCCGGAAATCGTCCCGACATTTGTTCTCTTCAAAGATAAAAAGTCAGTCGGTGTCATGGGGGGAATGGTGGATGAACACACATTTGAATCCAGAATGCTGGAAATCCTGTCTTAGTCCACAGATGTACACAAGCCGTAACAAAATCTTTCGAAATAGTTAAGAATTTTTTACTTTTTACTTTTACACAAGTATGCTATTATTGGGGGTACAGAAAGGAGATGTGGCGTCTGACACCACAGGATAATTATGAGTATGAAAAAATTAAAAAGGGTTCTGCCGTTTAGCCTGGCAATAATTCTGGCATCTGTAAGCCTGCCGGTAACTGCCCTGGCTGACAGCGCAAAAGTAGTCACTCTCGGAGCGAACTTATCCGACGAGCAGAAAGCTTCTATGTACAAATACTTCGGTACTTCCGCCGATCAGGTAGACACGATCGAAGTCACGAACACAGACGAAAGAAAATATATGGAAGGGATCGCGACCGAATCCCAGATTGGTACAAGAACATATAGCTGTTCTTATGTTGAGCCGACAGACAGCGGCGGAATTCAGGTAAAAGTCGCAAATCTGACATTTGTAACAAGTTCTATGATCGCCAGTACACTTTTGACTTCCGGCGTTGAGAACTGTAACGTTGTTGCCGGATCTCCAATTGAAGTATCCGGAACCGGTGCACTGACAGGTATTATGATGGCTTACGAAAAAGCCAGTGGAAAAGAACTTTCCGAAGACCAGAAATCAACTGCAACAGAAGAGCTGGTAACAACCGGTGACCTCGCCAAGGATCTCGGTCAGGATACAGCATCTGATCTGATCAACGATGTCAAAGAATCCGTTATTGAAGACAAACTGACTGATCCGTCCGATATTCAGGACGCGATTTCTGACGCAGCCGATAAGCAGGGAATTACACTGACCGATGACCAGCTTGCAAAAATCACAAGTCTGATGGAATCTATTTCCCAGTACGACTACGATGTCAAAGCACTGAAAAAGACTCTCGACAACCTGGACGGGAAATCCGGAGGATTCTTCAGCAACTTGTGGTCCTCCATCAAAGGCTTCTTTGGCGGAGATAGTTCTGGCGGTGGAATTATTAACAATACGGATGATGCAGCACTCGGAAATGATGCAATCATCGACAGCACATTAGATGCCGTAAAAACCAAAGCAAACGATGCCGTAAATCAGGCAAAAGAGGAAGGACTTTGGGATAAAATCGTAGGATTTTTCAAGGATCTGTTCGGAGGCGATGATACCGAAAACTCCGATAATACAGATAGCACTGACGCAGTCGAAGAAAATACGGACAACAACACCGATACAGGCAGCACCGACAACAATGCTGATAACGACACTTCTACAAACGCAGAATAAAATTAATTCATAACTTTAGCAGGGAGATGGAATACTCAAATTCCATCTCCCTGTTTCTCTTCCACACCTCTCTTATTATACATTTTAAAATTCAAAAACTGCTACCCCATACGGCGGCAATTTGTATCCAAATGAATATGGTCTTCCATCACATTCTTTCTTCACAGCATGATAAATGTTCTGTCTCTTCTCGCCATTTCCGCCATATTTCACATCGTCACTGTTCAGAATCAGCTTATACTGCTTCTTTCTAGGAACGCCTACACGGTAATCTTCTCTTGCCATCGGTGTGAAGTTGATCACGAACAAAAGGTTATGCTTTCCATCTTTAGAATGGCGGATAAAACTGTAAATGCTTCTGTATGCATCATCTGCATTGACCCACTCGAATCCTTCCCATGACTGATCCAGTTCATAAAGTGCCTGTTTCTTTTTATACATGTGGAGTAAATCACGCATCCATGACTGAATTGCCTGATGCTCCGGCTCCTCCAACAGATACCAGTCCAGTTCACGTTCCTCTGACCACTCGCGAAGCTGTGCAAAATCCTGTCCCATGAACAACAATTTCTTTCCGGCGTGTCCCATCATAAATGCATATCCTGCTTTCAGGTTCGCATATTTATCAAATCCAAGTCCTGGCATCTTATTGATCATGGAACATTTCAAATGGACAACCTCATCATGCGACAGTACGAGAATGTAATCTTCGCTGTACGCATAACTCATGGCAAATGTCATCATATGATGATTGTCTTTTCTGAAATACGGATCCAGCTTCATATATTCCGTAAAGTCGTGCATCCACCCCATATTCCACTTAAGGCTAAATCCAAGACCTCCGTCTTCTACATCTCCGGTTACCTTCGGCCATGCCGTAGACTCTTCCGCTATCATAAGTGCACCCGGATTTCTTCCAAGTACAACTGTGTTCAGATGCTTGAAGAAATCTACTGCCTCCAGGTTCTCATTACCTCCATACTGGTTCGGAACCCATTCTCCGTCTTTCTTTCCATAATCCAGGTACAGCATAGAAGCAACTGCATCAACGCGAAGTCCATCAATATGGAAGTGCTCCACCCAGAAAAGTGCATTGGCAATCAGGAAGTTCCTTACCTCATTCTTGCCAAGATCAAATACCTTCGTCCCCCAGTCCGGATGCTCCCCTTTTCTTGGATCTGCATACTCGTAAGTTGCTGTTCCGTCAAACTCGGCAAGTCCATGCTCGTCCTTTGGAAAATGTGCCGGAACCCAGTCCATAATGACACCGATTCCATTTCTATGCAGATAATTGATCATCCACGCAAAATCTTCCGGTGTTCCATAACGGCTTGTCGGCGCATAATATCCTGTCACCTGATATCCCCATGATCCATCAAATGGGTGTTCTGCGATTCCCATGATCTCCACATGCGTATATCCCATATCTTTCATATACTTTGTGATTTCTTTTGCAAACTCACGATAAGTATAGAATCCCTCGTCCTCTGTGCCTGGGTGTCTCTTCCAGGAACCCATATGAACCTCATATACAGACATTGGTTCTTTTTTGTGGTTCCATTTTTCCCGTGCAGTCATCCAGGAACTATCGGTCCATTTCAAATTCTCAATATTCGTTATTCTTGATGCTGTACCCGGACGAAGTTCTGCATAATTGGCATACGGATCTGCCTTCATATGATACTCCCCTGTAATCGTCTCAATGCAGAACTTATACATCATGCCTTCTTTTACTCCCGGTACAAAACATGTGTAAATTCCGATATATTCCGCCCTTGTCATAGGGTTTCTTGTGCGATCCCAGTCATTGAATTCCCCCACTACAGACACTGATTTCGCATTCGGTGCCCAGACAGCAAAATAAACTCCTTTCTGCCCTTCGTCATCCACCATATGTGCACCCAGCTTCTTATAAATTTCGTAGTGATTTCCCTGTCCGAAAAGGTACTGATCTAATTCTCCGATTTCATAAGCTTTCCATTCTTTCTCCATAAACTTCCCTCACATTTCATCCGGATTTCGATATCTTAAGTATACCTTAGCGGAACACAAAATTCAATCTATGTCACTCGATTCCAGACAAAAACAGGGATACAATTTTCTACAATTGTATCCCTGCTTCATCACTTACATTCACTATATCATTAAATTTTAAAATCTTCTTCCTTCAGAATAATGCGATCTGACGAATCCGTAGATTTTCCAAATACACGTCTTGCAAGATGCTTTACATTTGCTTTCTGTGAATGTTTAATTGCTTCATCCATGATTTCTTTTACTTCCGCAACTGTAACCGCATGATCTTCGCGCTGCATTACATCAATTCGGCTGTAAAGTGCCAGAATTCCCATTTCATCAAGCTTATATCCATTTTCCTTCGCATAAGTCTGACCAAATGTTACTAACTCATCATTGATGAATACCGGAAGTTCAAGCTTAGAAGTGAATTTCTTTTTGAAATCCGGATTAGCTGTCATAATTCTCTCCAGAGGTTTTCTCTGATCTTCAAGAACAAAGAGAAGCTCTCCGGTCTTTCTTGACATCAATGCATTCAGTTCCTTGATTGTTCTGGAATTCAACTTACCAGCCTTTTCGATGATGATTGCTCCACCGCGAAGCTTCTGGATAATATTGCCAAGTTCCTTCTTATTCAGTGACTCACCTGTAACAATAGCAACTTTACCCTGTTTCAGATTTCTTTGTTTCTGGATTGCTTTTACAATATCTACTGCAAGTACTGTTTTTCCAGATCCTTTACGGCCAATAATCATTAAGTTACCGGTTCTTGAAGTTCCCTCTCTCTGGGCACGTCTGTCATTATCAAGTACTGCAACAATCTGTTCACTCATTCCTCTGACCGGTACGAAGTAAGAGAATAATTTCTTCTGCTCCTCTGTCAGTCCGGCTTTCAGTCCAATCTCACTGGTTGCACTTAAGTCATATCTTCCTGTTACAACAAATCCGGTATCAAATGGAACTCCGCTTCCTTTTGACTTCTTAATTCTGCGCTGAATCTCTTCCTCAGATGGTTCTTCAATTTCCAAGTCTCCTTCAAGGTCTTCCGGATCCGGAATCTCAGGAAGCTCATCTTCAAAGTCATCTTCCTCGAAATCATCTTCCTCAAAATCATCCTCTTCCTCGAAGTCGTCCTCTTCCTCAAAATCATCTTCCTCGAAGTCGTCCTCTTCCTCAAAGTCATCCTCTTCGTAATCGTCGTCTTCTACATAATCATCTTCATAGAAGTCATCGTCTTCCTCAAAGTCGTCTTCTTCCTCAAAGTCATCCTCTTCCTCAAAGTCGTCCTCTTCCTCGAAATCATCCTCTTCCTCGAAGTCGTCCTCTTCCTCGAAATCGTCCTCTTCCTCGAAGTCATCCTCTTCCTCGAAGTCATCCTCTTCCTCGAAGTCGTCCTCTTCCTCGAAATCGTCTTCGTCCTCGGATTCATCTTCCGGGAATTCATTCCACTCTGCATCGAATTCCTCTACTTCTTCCTCATCTTCCTCCGGGAATTCATCTGCAAAACCATCTTCGTCAAAATCGTCTTCTTCGAATCCATCTTCCTCTTCAAAATCATCTTCTTCGGATTCCTCGTCTTCGAAATCATCCTCGTCTTCGGAATTGTCTTCCGAATCATCCTGGTTTTCTGTTTCCGGAATTTCTTCATCTTCTTGTACTTCTTCGATTTCTTCTACAGCGTCGACTTCATCTTCTGCTTCAAACTCTTCGTCCTCACCCTCAAAGTCTTCGTCTTCAAACTCTTCCTCTTCGAAATCATCTTCATCCTCAGAATCCTCGTCCTCCGTCTCCTCTTCTTCCGAAACTGCTTCAACAATCTCTTCTTCAGGTTCTTCTTCAGGTTCTTCTTCAGATTCTTCAGGTTCTTCCACAATATCGTCCAGCTCTTCTTCTGAAATAAACTGATCTACAATTTCTTCTTCAACAGATTCCCCTTCTGCTTTTGCAAGCTCCAGTTCCTCTTCTATATCAAAATTTTCCTCTTCTTTCTCCTGTGCTGTCACACGATCTTCCAGCTCTTCCACAAGCTGTCTGATATCATCAGAAAGCAATGCCTTTCTTCTTGCTTCCTCTGCCTCAAGACGAGCCTTCTCTTCCGCTTCACGACGAGCCTTCTCCTCCGCTTCAAGACGAGCCTTCTCCTCTGCTTCAAGACGAGCTTTCTCTTCCGCTTCACGGCGGGCTTTCTCTTCTGCTTCCTGACGGGCTTTTTCTTCTGCTTTCCGTCTTGCTATTTCTTCTGCCTCGCGTCTCTCTGCCTCAAGTCTTTCTGCCTCACGGCGGGCTTCCAGTGCTTCTCTCTCTTTTCTAAGTCTTTCTTCATCGGATGCTTTTTGCTTTGCGATTGCCTCAGCATTTACCTTCTGCTTAGCTTCCCATTCCATCAAGATGTCTTCAATCTTCATCTGACCTTCAATGCGGAGTTCTTCTTCTCGTTCCTCCATCTTCTTCTGGTCTTCCGGATTAATTCCACTCGCCATAGCCACGCCATTGGCCAGTGCTTCTTGAAGTGTCGCACCCTTCACAACTGTCGTAATAGACTTTTTTGGTCCTTCTGCCGCATGCTGAAGAATTCCTTCTAACTCTCTGACATTCCGAGCTTCTTCCGGAGTTTCCTTTCCGATTGGTTCAATGACTGGTGCTTCCGTTTCTACAACTTCTGGTTCTTCTGAAACAGCTTCTTCCGGCTCCAGGACTGGTTCCTCAGCTGGTGCTTCCGGCTCTTCTGAAACTGGTTCTTCTAAAACCGGTTCTTCTATCGGAACTTCTTTGTCTGCCTTGGCATTTTCTTCCATTGCCTTCAATGCTTCTCCAAGCTCTGCTGTCGGAATTCTTCTCGTTGCATCCAGACCATCCACAGTTTCTGTTGTATTGGCTCCTGATTCCTGCTGTTCTGCCTCCGCAGCTTCTGCTGCTTCCTGCGCTGCTTTAATCTGTTCTTTTGGAATTGATACAGTATCCTGTGGAATACTCTTTACATCCTTAAGCGCAGCTCGCTCAGGTTTTTTATCCACTGCTTTCTTAGGCTCTTTTTTCGGTACACCTTTATACTCATCGTACTTTTCCTGTTGGAGTGGTGTCAGTGGTTTGTACTTCATCTTCAATTCCATTGCCTGATATACATATTTTCCTTCGCTGAACCACAAGATCAAATCGTCACATTCTTCCAGGCACTTTGAGGTCATGCCTGCTTCATGATATAGCTTTGCGAGCTCATACGCCCATTTTTCAATATATTCTGCCTTTTTAAATTCTTCCAGTGCCGAAATCTGTTCTGACAGATCGGACCCTTGTGCCTTCAAAATCCGATATTTCAAAATGAATTGATTCGGATCTCTCGGTGCCAGTTTTACAAATTCCTCATAACAGTCCGAAGCCTCATTCAGATCATTCAGTTTCAGGGCAAGTACTGCCAGACGATACACAACCTTTCTGCTGGACGGTGCTCTGTCAAATGCGATCATAAGCGTATCACGGCTCTTCTGAAACTCCCCGTTATTCTCGTAGATTTCGCTTACTGTATTTAACATTGCTGGGCTCTTCACCCTTCTCCAGTCTATTGTATCGGCAATTTCCATTGCTTTTCTAAATTGTTTCTTTTCGTAATGTTCGAGCATCTGCTCGGTTTTTACCCGATATTCATATTTATCCAATATTCTCACCTCAAATTTTTTGACAATTCTACAGATACAAGTTTATCATACACTAGTCTTATTGTCAAAAACATACGAGATTTTGTTACAAAAATGTTACAAAATGATATCGTCCACTTTTTTGAAATCTTTCAGGCTATACGCTTCTATAATATTTCCCTGGATAACATAAAGCATATCTTCTATATAAATACCTCTTGTGATCCTCATATTATTTCCATTGATTTCCTCATGCATCGTACATGTAAATCCTTGTTTTTCGTCGTAAGAAAATGTATAGTACTCCCGGCCGCCTTCGCTGTCTGCAGCAAAACCAATCAGATTTTTCTCTGCATCTACTAAAGCTGCCTTATAATCATAAGAAACATCTGTATAGTACACATTTTCAATGACATAGGTCTGCTCCTCTTTCACATTTTCCGGATCAGAAATATCGAACATCGTCAATTTCACGCCATCTGTTGACATAGTCTTTTCATCAACATTCATCCCAATACCCAGAAGCTTATTTTTCCCATACGGATGCAGATAATCTGAAAATCCAGGTATCTTCAACGCTCCTATGATCTTTGGATTTTTCGGATCCGACAGATCAACAGAAAATAATGGATCCGTCTCTTTAAATGTTACAAAGTATCCTGTCTTTCCCATAAATCTTGCGGAGTACACTCTCTCATCTTCTACCAGACCTTTGATGGAGCCGGTTTCTTTCAGTTCTTGATCCAAAACATAAACACTGTTTGTGTCGCCATCGGTCACTACAACTCTCAGATATCCATCATATTCATCAATAGAAAATGAATCATTAATATAGCCGTCTATTTTGCACTGTGCCCCAGCCGTCAATTTCCCACTTTCATAAGAAACTTTTCGGATTGTCGTCACATCTTTTCCGGAATATTGCCACACATTTTCATAAAAATAAATATTATCGTTGCTCACATATAAATTGCCACCGTCTGCCAAAAGTGCCTTACTGTGCGCTGTCTCATTTGGATTTTCCAGAGAAACTGATGTAATGATCGAATACATATCTGCCTTTGAAATGGACGGAAGACAGATATCTGTTTCTTTGATCAGATTATCGTTTACAAGTGGTATATAGGACTTCGGATTCTTCGCCGTTATACCATCAAGTGTTACATAATAATCACTGAATAAGTATAAGTATCCATCTGCAATTCTTGAAGAATTGTAATATCCACTCTGACTGACCCTGCCAACTTCTTTTGGATTTTCCCGGTCTGAAATGTCATAAGTTACTGCGGTCGTATTAGCCCTCTGACCATATCCATAATCATCATCATTCCATTTACCGCCCACATAACCGTCACACACTGCGATTAATTGATTTCTCTCAATGTCCAGATACATTTCCTGGATTTCAGAAACATCTTCCACTGTTATAGTAGCCGTTTGCTTCATCCGATTATCGCGGGTATCTATAATGGCAATCTGATCGCTCTTATCTTTTAACACGTAAAGGTATGTTCCATCTGTTTTAGCTGTATCCCCCTCGTCCACACCTTCCTGACGTACATTTGTCTCAGAATAAGAACCGCTTGCCATTCCGGTGTCCGCTGCTGCAGTACTGCTTTCTTCAATATTCTGTGCTGCGTCTCCACTTGCCTTACTGTCAGTTGATTCATCGACTCTTATATCATTCAATGGCCTTGCCCAGCTTGAAGTGTATGCACTGTCTCTTTCCTGATCTTTCTTATATTTTTCCAAATATGCATAGACATCCTTATATTCCGCCGCACTTTCTACTTTCGTACTGTCACTGATTGTCACATCACTGCCTGCTATCTTATCATCTCGAGCCGAGTCTTCCATTTTAAAATAATTCTGGTATACCATCACTCCCACGATCAGCACCAGGCATGCGGCTGCCAGCCCACTAATTCTCGCCGGAGTCCACACTTTTTTCTTCTTTCCTGCAAGCTTTGCTTCAATCTGTCTCGGTTCAAGCGCTTTCGGCACCGGAACCTGTTCTGACTTTTCCTTTATTTTCCGAATCATGTCCTGCTCATTCTTATTCATAAAATGTCCTCCCATCCAACACACACTGCATCTTCTCCAGCGCCCGGCTTCGTTTTACCCGGACAGTTCCCGGCTTCAGGCTTAGGATCTTCCCGATTTCTGTGCTGTTATAACCGCCAAACACTGACAGCCCGACTATCATTTGCTCTTCTTCTGAAAGAATAAAAAATGCATTTCTCACATCCATCGCAAGTCCCACATCTTCTTCATGAATTCCTTCCACCTGTCCTTCCGGGAAAAAATCTTCTGTCTGCTGTATTCCTTCTTTCGCCACCTGTTTCAATCTTTTCTTACATATATTTGACAAAATTGTAAAAATCCAGCTCTTGAAAGCTTCTTCTTTTCGAAGTTTATGTATATGTTCATAAGCAGATAACACTGCCGCACTCACCGCGTCTTCTGCCTCATGCGGATCACGCATCAGACAAAGCGCGTAGCGATAGAGGTCTTGATAGACCTGCTCATATAGCTTTGAAAATGCTTTTGCATCACATTTCATTCTTTTTCCTCCTCAATTTGTTTTTCTCAAGAAGTTCTCCACACTCCTCCATTGACTTATCCAACTGCCGTTCCCAATACCCAGTGTAAAAAGTATTATTACTTCTTCTACATATAAGAGTCCCAAAATATCCCAAGTGTTACAAAAAGGCGTCACTTTTTTTCATAAGTGCCGCCTTTTATTTACATTCGTTTATTCAATTATATTACCGCCGAAAATACTGCGCAAGATAAAATTCAGCGTAATTCCCAGTGCACCGAAACATAGAACGTGAATTTTACCTATCGGATTATTTAGCCCTTATAATAATTAATCAGACAACCTTTGAGAATAATCTCTCTTTCTGCGTCTGTCATATCTCCAAGTGTAAATGTGACTTCTTTCAATGTATCTCCGACTACATAAGCTTTGATCTCTGCATCTTTGTTTTCCACTGCTTTTCTGATTTCCGGTACAAAGATATAATCGCCATTTTTGAAGCTTAATTTCTTGTCGTCTTCTTTTGTGATAAATGGAAGCATTCCCCAGTTGATCAGATTGGAGCGATATCTTTTTGTCGCATATTCATTTGCAATATTCGCCCAGCCACCGAGCACCTTCTGACAGGAAGCTGCCTGCTCTCTTGCTGAACCGTCACCTGGTTTTACTGCAAAGATCGTACTTCCGACTCCGATATTTCCTTTTCCTGCTTCCGGATATTTCTCCTGGATCTTTGCCATAACCGGTTTTAATTCTTCCAATATCTCTAACGGACATTCGCCTGCTTCGATTGCTTTCTGTGCTTTCTGTACTTCCTTTGCACGTCCTACATATGCAGGATCTTTTCTGGAAAGTGCAAACTCTGCCAGTCCAAGTGGATTGGATCTGTAAGAAGATGTTTCTCCAGATGGGATCAGCTCATCTGTTGTTGTAACCGGATCGTGAATCTCTGATACAACTTTCAATACCAGATTCTCCGGAAGTGCTGACATTGCCGGCCAGTCTTTGATATTCGGTCCGAACTTGATCTTTGTATCCGGATCAGCCACTCCATGACTGTCAAATACACGATTTGCATAAATCTTCTGGTCAAAGTGGTATTTCTGTCCCTTGTATTCTACGTCCATATCTGTTGCAGGTGTCAGGAAACCTTTATTTGCTGCTGTTGCTGCAATTGAACGGGCATCCATAAGTGCAACGGATGCAATCTGTCCACTCTGAAGCTTGGAACCTTCACGGTTCGGGAAGTTTCTTGTAGAGTGGCGAATAGAAAATGCATTATTTGCCGGTGTATCTCCAGCTCCAAAGCATGGTCCGCAGAATGCTGTTTTTACAATTGTTCCTGCTTCCATAAGATCCGCAACTGCACCGTTTTTCACAAGTTCCATATAGATTGGTGTACTTGCCGGATATACACTAAATGTAAATTCATCTGAGCCAATGTAATGACCTTTTATGATGTCTGCTGCTGCGCAGATATTTTCAAATCCACCACCGGCACATCCTGCGATGATTCCCTGATCCACATAAAGTTTTCCATCAATCACTTTATCCTGAAGTGAATAATCCACAGCACCATCCAGGCTCACCAGTGCTTTCTGCTCTACATCGTGAAGCACGTCTTTCAGATTCTTACGCACTTCGTCAATCGTATATACATTTGACGGATGGAACGGCATTGCGATCATCGGACGTATCTCGCTTAAGTTCACATAGACCATACCATCATAATATGTAACTGCACCAGGATTCAGTTCTTTGTAATCTTCACTTCTGCCGTGGATCTCATAGAACTCCTTAATCTTATCATCTGTTTTCCAGATAGAAGACAGACATGTTGTCTCCGTTGTCATAACATCGATTCCGATACGGAAATCAGCACTTAACTTCTCCACACCTGGTCCGACAAATTCCATAACTTTATTGTTTACATAACCATTTGCAAATGTTGCACCTATAATTGCCAGTGCCACGTCCTGTGGTCCGACGCCTTTGACCGGCTCTCCGTCCAGATAAATTCCAATCACACCTGGCATCTTAATATCATATGTCTTATTCAGGAGCTGCTTTACAAGTTCCGGTCCGCCTTCACCCATAGCCATCGTTCCAAGTGCTCCATAGCGGGTATGGCTGTCGGATCCAAGGATCATCTTGCCGCCGCCTGCCAGCATCTCACGAGCAAACTGGTGAATAACTGCCTGATGCGGCGGTACATAGACACCGCCATATTTCTTCGCACAAGTCAGTCCAAACATGTGGTCATCTTCATTAATCGTTCCGCCGACCGCGCAGAGTGAGTTGTGACAGTTCGTCAATACATATGGAATTGGAAACTTCTCCAGTCCTGAAGCTCTCGCTGTCTGAATAATTCCGACAAATGTAATGTCATGAGATGTCAGCTTATCAAATTTAATCTGCAGTCTCTCCATATTGCCTGATATATTATGAGCCTCTAAAATTCCGTAAGCCATTGTCTGCGTTCTGGTTTCCTCCTTGGATACCTCACGGCCTGTCTTTGCCTTTACTTCTGCTTCGTCCGTAATGATCTCGGTACCATTTACCAGATACGCACCGCCGTCATATAATTTCACCATGTCTAGTCCTCCTGATTACCTGTAATTATATTCTTCTGAGTAATTACGTTTATTTCCAGATTGTATACATGTATATATTAGCACATCGCATGACATATGTCCAACCATTTATTCACCCTTTTTCAAGAATAACTCTGTTGCTTTTTCAATCTCTTCTCCTGTCGCTTTCAGCAGCCTTTTTGCATCATTCATCGTTCCATTTCGCAGGCATTCCGCAATTGTTTCTAATCGTCCCGTCTCTATTCCCTTTTTCATTCCCTTTTTCATTCCCTTTTCTTCAATACCTTCTGATAAATTACACATATCCTTCAACTCCTCCCTGATTTTTTCATCTACTGGAATATCTAACTCTTCGTCTAAAAGCCGCACCTTTTCCTCTCCACTTAGTTTACTAGAAAATAATATATTTAAGAATTGATGTAATTCGCTCTCAGTTTTGCTTTGAGACAGCTTTTGACTTGACTCGCAATCCAGTCCAATCATAATGAAATTAAATAAATCTTTCTTTCCTGGCCACTTATAATTTCCAACTAATGCATCATCTGTTATATGAAAATGATTCAAACAATTTTTATTTACGCCTGGGCAAATCCATATAGAATATACCTTTACCATACCATCATAATTAGAATTTGTAAAATCTCTTTCTTTTTGTGAAGAAATCATCCTACAAGTGTAAAATATAGCCCGATTCATCAAAGGATAACCCGGCGAACTATTCTTTTGAGCTTCTATATTCACAATAATCTGAGAAATTCCATCTTTCATTCGAACATAAAAAATAATATCAAAGCGAATAGCCCCTTCTTTTGTTTCCATATTTTCCGTATTACTACCTTTAATTTTACTTTTCGGATTTTCCAACACTTGATTAGTCATTCCCGGTTCTACCGAAACCGTAGATACATATGGTTCTCCTTCAATCAAAGATATGATATCTCTTGGATTCGCATCTTTAAATTCCGTTACTGTTCCTTTTAAAATATGTGCCAGAAAAATTTTGTTACTTAAAAGCTTTTTGGCATTCTCGTCATACTGCGCTTTCATGCCGATGGTTCCAATTATTTCTTTCGTATGTTTGTTCAATAATTATACTCCTCCCTGTACTCATAGTACAAACAAATTAATGTAGTAACATTTTTTCTTCATGTCGGATTACTGTCTCGAAATCTGAAACACCGAAATGAGATGCCTTACGGCTTAGAACTTCTTATAATATAGAATCTTTTTTTAAAGTATTTATAAAATAACACAAAAGGAAAGATTTCGCAAGTGTTTCTCACGTAACCTTTCCTCTATTTTCTAAATAAATCTCTTTAAATACTGGCTTCCTTCTTTTCCAAGCAGATCCACCAGCTCTTTTGTGTTAATACGGCTGCTGTTCCTTTTTCAAACTTGACTTTCTCTTTTATTTTACACCATCACTTTCCGTTTCCCTAATAGTGCCATTTCTTCCACATTTTTTGTAGCATACAGTATTGTAACTCCGGTTCTCTCCTGCAATTCCACCAACTCCTGAGTCAACTGATTATGGAATTCGGGACTTACATTGCGAAGCGGCTCATCCATGAGGATTACATCTGGATCCAAAATCATGGCACGCGCCAGCGCAGTCCGGTGTTTCCAAAGATCCGACAGCGTCTTTACTTTTGCATAGCGTACATCCACAATGTCCAATAGCTCCATCACTTCCAGTGTCCGTTTTCCTATTTCTTTTTCATCTATGCCACGGAGTCTTAAGCCCAGTTCTACATTTTCCAGAACTGTCATTCGCGGATACACCGTATAATTCTGAAAAATCATGGCAATTCCACGTTCCTCTGGAGGAAGGCTGTTGACCAGCTTGTCTCCAATCCATATCTCTCCGTTTTTCACTTCATCAAGACCTGCGATCATGCGCATAACAGCGCTTTTTCCACTCCCGGATGGACCAGTCAATATTACAAATTCTCCGTCTTCAATCTGGAAATTTAAATCCTTTACTGCCTCATATCCATTCGGAAATGCGCGATCTACATGTTTTAATGTCAGACTTGCCATCTGATCAGCCCCTTTCTTTGTCTTCCCATGATTACTGCAATTCAGGCTTTCTATCCATCATTACTTTTTTACAACAACGCCTGGTAAATATCTCTCTTTCCGACTCCCCGGTCTTTCGCGACCATTTTCATTGCTTCTTTTTTCTGAATCCCCTGATCCATATAATAATCCATATGTTCCTGAATGGACATTTCTTCCCATTTCTGTCGTTCTTCTTCTATCTGTTCCTGACGGCTCTTACCCTCAATGACAAGCACGCATTCCCCTTTTGGTTCCTGCTCTTTATAATATTCCACTGCCACACTGATCGTTGTTGCAAAGACTGTCTCATGCTTTTTCGTAAGCTCCCGGCAAATGCGGATTCTTCTGTCACCCAAGGTCGCAAGCAGAAACTCTAATGTCCGGACCAGTCTGTGCGGTGCTTCGTAGATAATCATAGTTCTTGTCTCTTCCATCAGTTCGTTCAGCACTGCCTGTCGTTCTTTTTTATCTGTCGGAAGAAATGCTTCAAACGCGAATCTTCTTGTGGACAATCCGGAAATGGTCAGCGCTGTGATGCATGCTGCTGCCCCCGGAACTGCTGTCACAGTGATTCCTGCTTCCTGACACATCGCCACCAGTTCCTCTCCCGGATCAGAGATTCCCGGTGTTCCCGCATCTGTGATCAGTGCGATATCTTCACCATTTTCCAGGTGCTCGATCAACGTATGCGCTTTCGCAATTTTATTGTATTCATGATAACTGGTCATCGGTGTGTGAATATCAAAATGATTCAAAAGCTTAATGCTATTGCGAGTATCCTCTGCTGCGATCAGATCAACTTCTTTTAAAATACGGACACAGCGAAATGTCATGTCCTCCAGGTTGCCGATCGGAGTTGCACACAGATATAATGTTCCTGACATATAATTCTCCTTTTATTTCATCCCGTACAATTTCAGTACTTCTTCCGTATACTCCCCGTCTTTCGTGTAGACTATGAGCGGCGGGTCTACGGCGAGGCGTGGTTTTCCGCCCTTTAGTCCTTCGATAAGAACCATGTTTGGTTCTTTGTCTGCATATGGATGGACGAGACGCATGCGTTTCGGCTCGATTCCGTAATTGCACATTTTTGTAAAGATTTCCGGCAGGCGGAAAGGACGGTGCACCATGTAGAAACGTCCTTTCATTTTCAGTACTTTTGCGCTTTCTCGCAGAAGATCATCTAATGTGCATAACGCTTCATGTCTTGCGATATACAAAGCCTCATTATCATTTTTCAGGCCGTGTTCCCCAATCATATACGGTGGGTTGGATACAATGACTTCATACGAATCATTTCCAAATATGCGGCTCGCCTCTTTGATATCACCGGTAACGATATCAATCTTGTTCTCCAGCCCGTTGTGTGCCACGCTTCTTCTTGCCATATCAGCACTTTCTTCCTGAACTTCCAGACCTGTATAATGAAGTCCCGGATTCTTTGCTTCCAGTAAAATCGGAAGGATTCCTGTTCCAGTCCCAAGATCCAGTGCACGTTCCCCACGTTTTACTTTTGCATAGGAAGACAGAAGCACGGCGTCCATGCCAAAGCAGAACCGACCGGGCTTCTGTATAATCTCATAGCCCTTCACCTGGAGATCATCCAGGCGTTCATCGGGCTTCTTATTAGTCATCATTTAACTTGGAGGCACCATTTTTCTCCTCCAGAGCTTTTAACTGTGCAAACTCCTCTTTCGAAAGCTTTGCATCTTTTTTCTTCTTTCTTGATTTGAATCTCAGCTCACCTGCCGGATATTCACGGATTTCTTTTTCATCGTTATCCAGCGTCACAATAACCTTTACGATCTGACGCAGTACGTGAACGGCCTGAACTTCACCATGAAGTCCTTCCGGCGTCGTCACATGATCTCCAACTCCCGGAAGCTGACGGTTCAGCTCTTCATAGGTCTCTTCTTCGTTAGTCAGACAGCACATCAGTCTGCCGCAGACTCCGGATATCTTTGTCGGATTCAGAGACAGGTTCTGCTCTTTCGCCATCTTGATCGATACCGGTGCAAACTCAGACAGATACGTGTGACAGCAAAGTGGTCTTCCACAGATACCAATGCCTCCACGAATCTTCGTCTCATCACGGACACCAATCTGACGAAGCTCGATACGTGTACGGAACACGCTTGCCAGATCTTTTACCAGCTCACGGAAATCAATTCTTCCATCTGCGGTAAAGTAAAATAACACTTTATTATTATCAAATGTATACTCCGCATCTATAAGCTTCATTTCCAGACCGTGTTTACGGATCTTCTCTAAGCAGATGTTAAATGCTTCTTTTTCTTTTTCTCTGTTTTTCTCTTCTTTTTTGTAATCCTCTTCGTTTGCAATTCGAATCACAGATTTTAAAGGCTGTGTGATCTTGTCGTCTTCTACTTCTTTCGGACCTGTCACAACCTTTCCGAACTCAACACCGCGAGCCGTCTCTACGATGACACGGTCTTGGGTTTTAATCTCTAATTTTCCCGGTGAGAAAAAGTAGATCTTTCCCGCCTGGCGGAATCTTACTCCGATTACTTTTGTCATAAATCTAGTTCTCCTTTATCGTCAGGAACAAAAGCTCCATGACCAGATCAAAGTTAACATTTGCTTTTAATCTGGATTTTGCTTTGTCAAGGCTGTCCAGAATCGTCTCAATTCCTTCATAAGAACTGCGTCTTGCCTGCTCACGCATGCAGTCGATCTGATCTTTGAATACAACCTTATCTATTTCCCTTGTCGCTTTATATAACAAGACATCTCTGTACCATACCATGATCAGGTCAAGATAGTCGTTGATTTCAACTTTATAAAGAGTGCAGCGTTTCACTGCCTCCACAAGCTCACTGATATCCATCTCATTTATATGGCGCATCAGGTTCAGGACTTCGTCCTTGAGCTCATTAAAATGCTCGGAACCTGCCAGTTTGATAGCTTTTCCAAGGTTCCCCTGTGCAAATGCAGCGCAGACTTCAGCCTTGTAATCTGGTACTTCCATTCTCTCCATGAGATATTTTTTAATCAGTGCATCTTTGATGTAGCGAAGTTTTAACATGACACATCTGGAATTAATTGTCGGAAGCAATACGTCTGCATTTTCCGTCAGCAGAATAAATACTGCATACTGTGGCGGTTCTTCAATCGTCTTTAATAACGCATTCTGTGCCTGTACCGTCATAATATCAGCTTCCGGAATAATATAAACTTTATATGGGCCCTGATATGGCTTGATCGCAACTGTATTATTGATCTGTGTGCGCACATCATCGACTCCGATGGATCCCGGCTTCTCATGTGTCACCCAGATAATATCCGGATGGTTATTCGATTCTGCCTGTACACAGGAATGACATTTATTACATGGTTCCGGTCCATGTTCTTCACATAAAAGTGCCATGGCAAATAACTTTGCCAGCATCTTCTTTCCGGTTCCGCGCTCGCCATTCACAATGTACGCCTGTGATACCCGATTCTCGGCAATTGCATTCTGCAAATATTGAATTACATCTCTGTGTCCTACTACATCTTTAAAACTTCCCATATCGTATGTCCTCTATAATTTCATCTAAGCATCTTTTTTGGTCATCATTATAATAACGCTTCTTTATTCCCGCAGCTCTCAGATGATCCTCGGAAAAATCTTCCGTATCTGCGAGAAATCTTCTGCACATCTCCGCGTAACGTGGCACTTCCTGCTGCCGCTCTCTCGTAAGTGCACGGTTCAGCCGCTCGCCGTCCTCTACTTCGATGTACACCGGAACAAGATACGCCGCTCCGTAATATTTCTTTAACTTTCCATAGGACTCCAGCGTTCCGATCATCAGATAGTCGGATTCTGCCAGATTGACCTGTCCATCTTCTATTGTAGCATATTTCCATGCTCCGTGAACAGTATTATAAGTACGAAGTTCAACAACCTTTCCCTGTCTCTCGAAAATATGCATCTGTTCATCTGTCACAAAATGGTATTCGACGCCTTCTCTTTCACCTTCCCGCTTCGGTCTGGTCGTGTAAAGCGTCACTGTCTGAAGCATCGGCAGCTCTTGCTTGATCTTCCGGAATAATGTATCTTTTCCAGATGAACTCTTGCCCATTATATAATATATCTTACCCATGCGTCCATACCTCTATGTATCCTTCTTTTTCTACTCCCTGTATCTCATATGTTCTTTCCATATACCATTGAAAATGTTCCCGGATCTGCGCTGTGATCCGTTCCCCCGGCACCAGCATCGGGATCCCCGGCGGATAGAGATACGCGTACTCCGCGGAAATGTATCCTTCGCTCTGTGTCAATGGCACAACCTGAAACCCATCTGCTCCTGCGTCTTTCATGCTGATGACCTGCGCCGGTGAATAGATTACTTCCGCCTGTGGCAGATGTCCCGGTTCTATATCGTAATTTTTTTCTTTCTTTTGCGACTTTTTGATTTCTTCCGGCACTATGTCTGAATCTACAGTGTTATAAGCCCCCTGTAAAGGTTTATATTTCTTATCCAACTCATAAATTGCTTTTATAAGCCGTTTCATTCCTTCATCGGTATCCCCGACCGAAGTCATGGCAATCACATAAGTCCCCGCGGCCATCTCCATTTGCAGGTGGTACTGATTTAATAAATCTTCCTGCAATTGAATACCTGTTGCTTCTGCACCATATGTATCCGCAAGTCCTTTCGTAAGTCCTGCTACTGATAATACAAGCTTTGACTTATCATAATGTTTGGTCTCTGCCAGCCGGATATGTTCACATTTTCCAAGTTCTTCTCTACATCTCTTCAAACGCTCCACATACGGGTCAAAAACTTCCTCACAGTGATAATCCAGCATCTCCATGCACTGATCGATTCCCGCCATCAGAATATAAGACGGACTGCTACTCTGTAACATATGCAGATATCGTCTCACCTTTTCCCGGTTTACCAGATTTCCATTCATGTGGAGAAGCGCTGTCTGGGTAAATGCCGGAAGTGTCTTGTGAACACTGTGGATCACAATGTCTGCGCCTTTTTGATTTGCATTTTCCGGAAAATAGGGATGAAAACCAAAATGAGCCCCGTGTGCTTCATCCACGATCAGCGGCAGTCCTTTTTCATGTGCGGCCTTTGCTATCTCGGCCACATCCGACACAATTCCATCGTAAGTCGGAGATACAATCATGACTGCTCGGATCTGTGGATACCGATTAAGGGCCCTCCTCACATCCTCTGCGGATATCTCAATATTCAACTGTAACTCTGAATCAAACCTGGGATAGAGATACACCGGATTCAACTCATTCATGTAGATTGCATGATAGACCGATTTGTGACAATTGCGCGCCACAAGAATCTGATCTCCTTTATTCGTCACACCCGCGATAGCACTCAGAATTCCAACTGTACTTCCATTTACCAGAAAATGTGTCTCATCTGCATGATAGATTCTGGCTGCCCGTTCCTGAGCCTCTTTCAGAATTCCTTCTGCATGGTGAAGATCATCAAATCCTTCAATCTCTGTAATATCTACAGTATAAGGATCCGCATCCCAGGACATATGCATCTTACGCTTATGTCCCGGCATGTGAAATCCATAATAGTCAGAATCGCTATACGCTTTTAATTTTTCGTATATCGTTGCCATTCTTATAATCTCTTAAGAAGTTCTTCTCTTTCTTTTTCATATCCCGGTTTTCCAAGAAGTGCGAACATGTTCTTCTTGTAGCTCTCAACACCCGGCTGATTAAATGGATTTACTCCAAGAATATATCCGCTGACACCGCATGCGAACTCGTACATATAGAATAACTGTCCAAGTGATTTCTCGTCCTGCGCCGGAATGGTCACTTTCAGATTCGGAACCTGTCCGTCTGTATGTGCAAGAATCGTACCATTCATAGCACTCTTATTTACAAAATCCATTGTCTTGCCTGCAAGGTAGTTCAGTCCGTCCAGATCCACCGGCTCCTCACCGATTGTGATCTGCTCTGTCGGCTCCTCCACTTCCATAACTGTCTCGAACATGATTCTGCTTCCATCCTGAATGAACTGTCCCATAGAGTGAAGATCTGTTGTAAGGTCTACAGATGCAGGGAAGATTCCTTTCTTATCCTTGCCTTCACTCTCTCCGAAGAGCTGTTTCCACCACTCAGATACATAATGAAGGCTCGGCTCGTAGTTTGCTACGATCTCCACCTGTTTTCCTTTTCTTAACAGGATGTTGCGGACCGCGGCATATAAAAGTGCCGGGTTCTTCTCATACTCTGTCTCAAGAGCGACCTTTCTTGCGTCCGCTGCACCTGTCATCAGGGCGTCGATATCTGCTCCGCTGACTGCGATCGGTAAAAGACCTACGGCTGTGAGCACGGAAAAACGTCCTCCAACGTCATCCGGAACAACGAAGCTCTCGTATCCCTCTTCGTTTGCCAGATTCTTTAAAGCTCCCTTTGCCTTGTCTGTGGTCGCATAAATTCTCTTGTTGGCCTCTTCCTTGCCATACTTGCCGATCAGCATTTCCTTGAATACGCGGAAAGCGATCGCCGGCTCTGTGGTTGTGCCGGACTTAGATATAATATTAATGGAGAAATCTTTTCCTTCCAGTACATCCTGAAGATCATGGATATATTTGCTGCTGATGCTGTTTCCTACGAAATAGATCTCCGGAGTCTTGCGCTCTTCTTTGGACAGCACATTATAAAAGCTATTGCTTAAAAATTCGATAGCTGCTCTTGCTCCTAAATAGGAACCGCCGATTCCTACTACCAGCAGAACATCAGAATCGCTCTGGATCTTTGCTGCTGCCTTTTTGATTCTTGCAAACTCATCCTTATCATAATCAACTGGAAGATCGATCCAGCCAAGATAGTCGTTTCCAGCGCCCTCTTTGCTGAGCAGAGTCTCCTTTGCTGACATAACTGTCTTTTTGAAGTTAGCCATCTCTTCTGCTGAGATAAAGCCGGTGGCCTTTGAATAATCGAATACAACTTCCTTACCCATGTTCCCGCTCTCCTTTTCTGATTGCATACTTGTGAGATACTTGTGAAAAATTTCCCAACTAACTTTTAGTATAACATATTTATGTTATCAATGCCATAACCTGTTACAAATTTTGGCCGGCACCATTTTACCCTTTCTTTTATAAAAACTCTTTCAGCATCTCTCCTAACATCCGCTTCTGCTCCGGGCTCAGATCGTCCAGCCAGTCTTTTGCAGAACGGTCTTCCGTTTTATCCCGGACTGTACTTTCACGGACATTTTCTTTACTGGCTGCTGTCTGCTCTGCTCCCCGTCTTGCACCGGAAAGTCTCCGGTCGCGGTCTCTGCTGATGGTACGCACATTTGCGCTTTCGCGACGTTCCTTTGCTTCTGCGGCTGCACTGGTTCGCTCACTGTCGCTTTCCCGCTCCAGTCTTGGCCACATAACATTTTCCAGATGATCCTGAAGGCTGATCAGCAGCTGATTTCTCTTACCTTCCAGATTTACACCATAATCAGCTATAATCGTAAGCATTCCCCCAAGAATGCCTGCGGCACCATAAAGAACAATATAAGAATTATCGCTGCGGTTCCAATAAGAAAGAAAAGCACATACACCGCCAGCCAGAAAACCAAGCAGTGTCAGCTGACCCGCCAGATTTTCCAGTCCCGATAAGGACAACCCCAGAAATTTAAGGCTTCCCAACTGTCTCTGTAAATAAACAGCAGCATTATTCATACCCATATTAATTCTGTATGTATCTTCTGCGTTCTGTTTTAAACTGCGCAGATAACGATTCTTGGTCAGTGCCATATTCGCACTTTCCTTTATCAGTTTCTTGTAGAAGTTTCCGGCCATCAGCCGCACAAAAATACCTCCAAAGCAGATCACTGCCAGCACATACAATGCTTTTCCTGTCTGTAAAAAGCCCATCATAATATAAGCTCCCCTTTCTGTTTCACTTTCTAATTTTTTCCGGCCGACACACCTGCAGGCCTGTGTCATTCGGTAAGCTTTATTATAACGATGGCATTTTATTTTGGAAGTTGAGAACCCTTAAAATCGTTCGTCAAATTCT
>OGWX01000078.1_pt1 | contig 59957 bp, 73 predicted proteins | sample 1576151 | NCBI WGS metagenome assembly OGWX01 (sample SAMEA3541591, study PRJEB24748) | human gut metagenome | biome: human gut; feature: human-associated habitat; material: faeces | place: China | collected 2012
GTCTTGCTGCGACCTCGATTCGATTTGCATACCCCGATGAATATTCTATCTGCCGGAGTCCACTATTTGTAAGCTGAGTGACTACCCGCCGGAGAACTGTATTATAATCAAACGCTCCTGTCACAATGTCCATGCAGGCATTATCAAGATACCCACTGTATACCTGCGACAATGGAGTTAATACCTTTCTGCCGCCATAATCCAAATAAAAGCCCAGAGATCTTGTTATATTTTCCAAGTCCTCAAGGCTTTGCTTTTTGATAGCTGACGTCACCTGTATCAGATGTTCATTTTCTTCAAAAGGTATGTATTCCGCATTGATCTGTTCATAGACGTCCTTGTTCCTGACATATTCCCAGTTAATTACTTTGTCATACAGCTCAAACATTTCCGGGTAAGAAGTGTTCAGAGTGTCTTTCAATGCATTCTCAATGTCCTCCGAGGAATACCCAAGTATTTTTAACCGGTTAATCTGCCAGTCTGCTGTGCTGGTGATTTCGCCCGTCTTCTTAATTCTCCGAACAATATCCTGCATGATCCTAACTTCAAAATCTGCGTATCTTGCCGCAATCTTGCTGGCGATCTTTTCCTTGTATTCATTTCTCATATCACTCCATCACCTGATTTTGCTCGGGAAGCTTTGCTTTTGCAGTTTCCTCGTCCTCGTTATACCATTTCATTCTGTATTCAATCAGACTCATGGCTCCCATGCTCACATCCTGACGATCCTGCTGACGTTCCGACTCTTCGTCTGTCAGGATGGAATCCTTGAATTTGCAGTTGAACTCTAGTCCTGTGGTGTAAACTCCATTATAAAAAGCCAGTGCCGTCACAAAATCTTTTAAACAGCCTTCAAGATTTCCCTGAATTGCTTTCACCCGGTTATATTTACGTGTTTTTGACGCAATAACCTCAGAAGCTGTCTTTTCCACGTCCTGCACGTCCGACAAATCTCCATATGCAAGGCCAACCGTGAACTCAATCTCTCTCTTATATTCCTCCAGTCCCCTTCTGAATGCTTCATCCCTCATTGCAGGAGAATACTCTTTGTATAATTCTCTGTCTTTTCCATTCTCCAGATTGAGGCCTTTGTATAATCGCTTTTTCAATTTTGGCAGATAGCTTTTGCCGTTCTGACTTCGCAACGCCCTTTGGTCAACATGAATCGCTCTTTCACCGGAGTCATACTCCCAGTCAAGTCTTGCTCCCTGAATATCAGCTTTCCTGATCAGAGCTTTTGCCGATTCGTAAACTGATACACCGCACGCTGATCCGTCAATATGATTTTCAATCGGATTTTGATAATATCCAAAATCCATCTGTTTCATGCCTCTATATATAACCGGACCAGACTGGAGCATTCCCCACTCTTTCACCTCTTGCAGGCTGCACATTCTTCCGATATCATTCAGGCTTTCTGAATGGTAGCATTTATTTTCGATCGTCAGGTGTCCATCTGTAAAATAATGCCTCTCAACCCTTGTGTAATAGTCGTTCTCTCCGATCGTCTTAACCGAAAGAAATGCAATGTCATTTGGTTTACCATCATCATCAAAACAAATCGGGATCATTTTATCAGCAGTGATATACTCTGCTTTTCCTTTTCCTATCGGTCGGAGTACCAATGCCCCTAATGCCAACCCTGACTGAAGCTTTTTATTTAAATCTTTCAGACTTCTTGACAGAACTTCATTGACTTTATCGTTGTTCAGTATTTGTGCATCCAGCTCCACCAGTACTGCGTCTGCGAACTCCCGGCAGATTCCCTCTTCAAGCTTTAAAGATTCTACCGAATCATCACACCACTCTGCCGATCCGTTCAGCATACTTTTCCATTCATTGATGGCATCAATCATATATTGTGACAGTGCCACATCTCTGCCTATCACATTTTTTAAAGTTGTATAACTAAACATATCCATTACCCTCCGCCACAATCTTTTAAGTCCGTCAAACATCCTCTGCCTCCTGTATCAGTTCCCGCATATCCCGTTCAATCGTATATTCAAATGCATCCAGGCTGTCAATATCTGTACTTCCATCATCCAGGCGTTCATCCTTTCCTTTTGCTTCTTTGTCCCATACGGCATCAGAAAATGCTGTTTCGAGCGATTTACAATTTTTCGTCAGCCAAAACCGCCTCGCCCCCATGAGCTTAACAGTGCATCTGATCCGGTCAATGATCGTAACTTTTTTCGCTTTTCTCACAATGATCCAGGGGAATCTTTTCTCCACTGCATTTCGGATAGAATTTCCGAGAACTGTCTCAGCATTGTCATAATACACTGATTCGACATTACAATACTCCACATAATCTCCATGCCTCACAGCCATCCCGTACGTATCAAGAACCTCCTGAATGAAATTGCAGAATAATTCATCAAGCATATTACTGTCGATATCTTCATTTTCATCTTTTGCCATGATCCGCTTGGACATCAATCCGATCACGTCTTTGTAATCATCTGTATATCCTCTTGCCACAAAAGAATGACCGGACTGATTTCCTCCGAAGTCAAGTCCGATCTCTATTGATACAATATCACTTTTTCTGAACTGCTTCTGCTCCATTCCACCCATCAGTTCCTCAACAACTTCACAACGAAAAGATTCGGGATCATCCGCAAAACGTTTATAGATAGCTCCTTCTGCCCGTTTCCACAATCCAAGAATTAGGCGGTCGTAATAAATGGTTCCCTCATACTCCTTGCAGAGCTGCTCCACAAACTCTGCCGGAAGATACGGATTGTCAAAAATTGTATAGTGCTGTTCGTATATATCCAATTCAGGATTATCAAGAAACTCTTTCAGCCAGTGTGTTGGATGTTCCGGGTTGCATGATCCATCAAAACATGAATAAGATTTGTCAAGCCTGGATTTCAGCATCTGGAATACTTCTTTGTTCCATTTCGCAATCTCATCACCATAACAATACTTGATGGATGCACCCTGAATCTTTGCTACCTGGCTGACCTTCTCAGCTCCGAGGCAATACACCTCTTCACCACATATCATTGCCACATTCCGGTTGTTGATGGTCCCGATCAACTCACTGGTATACAGTTCTCTCATAGGTTGCAGCACATTTCGTTCGATGGATTCTTTCGATACACCGAGGATAACGTTCAGCCCCGGCTTTCCTGCGACAGCCCTGATCCGGAATGGGATCATAAATGCTGTATCAACATATGACTTCCCGGAACGTACCGCTCCGGACTTAATGTTCCATCTATGAGTCGCATTGACAATGTACTCATTCTGTTTCTTGCTCAGTTGCATTGTTCCGCAGCTCCTCCAGTATGCTATCAAGTCTGTCTATTGCATCATGATTCTCATTCTCACCTGTGATTGCTTCTTTTCTGGCTTTGTTCAGTTCGATCCTTGCCTGCTGCTCCTCTTCATCCAGTTCCGTCTTTTCCGTCCAACCCTTGAAGTTGTTTCTCAGGCTGAACTGAGCCCCGCTCGTCCCGTCCCGGTCAAAGAGCCGTTCCTCTGCATACGCTTCCACCCTCGATTTCGCGCGTGTAATCGTGTCAACGAACTCTTTTTTTGCCTGATAATTCAGAAGTGCCTGTCTGCTTGTAAAGCCTAAGGCTAATGCCAGTCCCGTCACTGTCGGAGGACGTTGCTGGATTACTACCGGACTTCCATATTTATTAAATATCGGCTTTCCTTCGTCATCTTTCAGAATTTCTCCTTCACATTCTTTAAAATACTCTTCAATCTTTTCTTCAATTTCTTCCTTGCTTTTATATCTTGGCGGTCTTCCGACTGCCTTTTTTGTAGCCATTTGACCACCTCCATGCTATTAAATACCTCTACGTCCTCCACGGCGACCTTTCGTAGCTCTCCTCTGATCTCCACGGTTGCCGCCCATCGATGCGTCTGCCTGGTTAAGAAAATCGTTCGTCGCTTTCCTGTCTGCCTCATATGCCTTCTGTTCTGCTGCTTTCGACGCTGCAGTTACCGGCTTTACAGTTGCCCCATTTGCCTGGACTCTTTTTGTAAAATCCCTTACTGTCATATTCAGCGGAGTAGGTTGTGGCGTTCCTCCCACTCCCCGTTGATAATAATTCATTCCGTTTTTCTCGGAAAAATAATACCTTGTAGTCTCTCCGTTGTGCGTTACATCAACACCACTTCCGCCTCCGCCGCCTCCAGATTTACTCCCTCTACCACCCATCACACGATGCCTCCTTAAATTTTTCCTGAAATGCCTTTATTCGTACAATGTTCCCCGTACACTCTTCCGGAATCTGCCCGTAAAATATAATCTTAGTCGGATGCAACTTCTTAACCATTTCTTTGTATCCGGCAAGAAATAGTTCCCGGCTCTTTTTATTTTGCATGCACCCCACACTGGATACTGCCACCGTGCCTCCTGTGGGTTCTCCATCAAAGCACCAGGAATATGAATCCTCTGTACTCCATGCGATCGTTGGGATCACTTTTACCCCGTACATCTGCATATAAGCACCAATCCAATGCTTTCGGTAATGATTAAAGATCTGAACAGCTTTCGGAAAATCTGTATAAAGACTAAAATCCGGAGTAAATACGTACTGAAACTGCTGAAGCATCGGTATATATCTATCCGGATCATTCCATAATCTTATAAATTGATAGTCGTCAATAAAGAAATGAATGCTTTTCTTTTCTCTATCCTTACTTGTTGCTGCAAAATTGAATGGAATAAACTCTGTATCTCCATCAAAATCTACTGGCTCAAGTGTAGGCATCCCATACTCGCCCACACCATCAAATACCATACGTTCTAAATTTTCATATCTTTTCGGATCTCGCAATCATTTCACCACCTCATATCTCCCTGCATACAAAAAGACACCCTTTTCAGAGTGCCTTTGTACGGGGGGGATTCGTCGAAAGTATCCCAAGAAGCTTTTCACTTCTTGCATTATAACTATAACATATTCAAAATATAAATTTTATAAATCTTTTACGATCTGCGATATCCTTGCCTGTGTATATCCCGTCATCCTCGCCACCTCTTCTTGCGTCATATCATCGAGATATATGGATTCCAGTATTGTCTTTTCCAATCCTTCCGGCAGTCCGGCTATGTAAGATTCTACGGTATCGATCTCTGCCTGTGCGGCTGTCCTCTGCCGTTCTTTCTCGCTGATCCGCAGCTTGATCCGTGTCGCTTCTGCTGGTTCCGGCACTTCCACACTGATATGCTCCCGGATGTATGGAAAGTCATCCCCGGATTTTTCCACCTTCCCCGATACGGTCGGAACGCTCTCAAGACGGTCATACAGCCGTTCCAGTGACTGCTCAAGAGTCAGTAGTTCTTTCTTTCGCTTTTTGTATCGCCTTAGCAAGTCTTTCATCCTTGTCCACTTCCTTCCGTATCCTGTTTATGATATAATCGCCGTCAATGTCCATATATGCTCCGGCATCCCTCCGAAAGAATCTTTCAATGTTCATCTTTTCCCACTGTGCCTGACTGTCTTCAGGATGTCTCTTCAGCTTTTTCAGGACTGCCCGGTAGTCTTTCCCAGCTTTTTCCACGATTACATGGGCAAGCATGACATAGCCATCAATGTTCTGCTCCACCGGCATCCACCCCCTTCCTCGTATCTACTCCCCACTTTTTCAGTGCATCCTCCACTGTATAATTCGGGTATGCCGGACGGTGGAAGTCCGCACTGGCTTTCCGATCCGGTGGATGCTCTACCATCCTGGCATAGTGTTCTTTCTGATTCTGCCAGATCTCTGCTGGACTCCAACGTCTGTCTGTGCTTCGCTTCATAATGCCTCCAAGTCTTTTGCATACTTTTCTTTATTTTTCATCTCTTCCACCTCATTTTACAATTTCGATGGCGCACGCCATTCCTCTTGCATACCCTTTTGTTTCTAAATCTTCTCTTGCTATTGCTGTTAATTTCATAATTCGTTCCTTTCTCCCTAAAAATGGGTAAAAAAATACCAACCACCGAATACTGATGGTTGGCAGATGAATTATTTGATTTTTAAAAATACTTCCATTCCTAGCTGTTCATCTATTCCTGGTTTTCCATTTTGAATCTTGCTCAATAAATCATTTAACATTTCTTTTAACTGACTTACATTTGTTGCCAAATATGCATCATTTCTAACATTGCTTATTTCGTAAACTCTTCCTGAACTTATTTGCTCAAGTTTAGATTGAATGTTCAGCAATTCCTCTTCATACTCTTCCGAAATTTTATAGTCCAGTTTCTTACCGCTCATAGAAGTTCTCCTTATCTCATCCAGTTTGCTTTCCACCCGTGCAACTCTGCTATCTTTCCGAACTCCTCTTTGCGTTCGTTTGGAATTATATTGGCATATCTTCCCATATATACATAGCATTCATTCGAAGAATAATTGATTGTAACATTCTTTACTTGATATTCTCCAGGATCTTTCCAAATCGGATCTTCAATAGAGTCTCCAACACGTGGTATTATTTCTGAATCATACCCTTTCTCCCAATTGCTCGGAAAATCTTCTCCTTCGATTAATACCGTTTGACTAATAATTACTTTCATTGGCATTTCCTCCTGTATACTTTATACGGAAATTATACCATTCCAACCATCAATATTCAATTGTCAAGGTGCTGGTAGCTGCTATTTTTAGCTGCTACTTAATCCATGCCGTCATAAAGATTTTCTGACAGTTCAACTTGCCTATCATCCAGATCACGTAATGCTTTAATAATCTTTAACTTTGTTTCTCTGCAAGGGAAATATCCGTATTTTACATATCTCAGCATTCTCTCAAACGTACTCATTGGATACGGAATATTTCCATCTGTCACTAACCTCTTCATATGCAAGTGCTGAAAGAAATTTTCTGTATACATTACACGGTATTCGATATGTGTTTTGATGTCTTCATTGAATGGATCCGGCTCTTCTTCACGCTCTGCGCCTGTTTCATCCTCTATGATTGCTTTGTAGTACGCAAATTTCGTAATGCTAAAATCAAACTGGCTTAATATTTCTTCTGGTTTTCCAAAAATCTTTGAACACAATTCAATCCTTACGCCTGTTCTTATATGCTTATACGCCTTTACATTGTCGTTCTCGTAATAGAACGTATACTCTTCACTCCGTTTATCATCGCCCTCATATCCGGGAGTCATTGAGTCAAAATACTGAACTGCATCTTCGTAATCAGATTCGCTCTCGAAAAACATATCAATGTCTTTTACATTCTCTTTATTGAAAATGTTTTTGAAACAGCCACCACAAATGAATCCGTTATGTCCTATCATAAATTCATCTAACCAGTTCAATATCCAAAAATTTCCTCTATCTTCTCGTGTAAACATTGCTTTTCTCCTTTCAATTACTGATATTTCGCTTATTATTCTTTGTACTTCTGCAAAATCTCTGTAATTGCTTTCATGTGATCTGCTGCTTCCATCAAATCTTCATCACCAATCGAATCAAGACCGTATTTCCTATTAAAATCCTCAAACGCATATCTTCCATCTCTAAATTGTTCAAACATGATAGCTAATTCATTTTCTTTTTCCGAATTTTCATCACACTCATAAAAAATTTCATTTTTGTCATGTTCTCCAAACTTATCAGTAAAGAATTTTGTCCGCTTTGGAGTAATCCTTGTGACTTTCGCCGAATAAATCCTTTGGTGCCGGAACGAAGAACTCCATCCACAACTCACGTCTCTCGCAACACCAACAATATCCCCGACTTTCAATGTGTCTTTGTTTATCTCTTTTAATTCAATGTTCATTATTCATCTCTCCAATCAAATGCTTTTCCGCATTTAGGGCAATAATATATATCTGTCCCGTCAAGCACTCCCGGTTTATGTGTTGTTGTAAATCTTCTTTTACACTGCGGGCATTCCCACAGTGAACAAGTATCGCTCCTGTTATGTAAAAAAATTGGTTTTTCCGGAATCTGTTTGCGGAGTGCCATATCTACCTCACTTGAATCAAATTGAATTTTATTTACTATTGCATCTGGTCTTTTAGCCATATTTTTCACCTTTCTACGCAAATCTTAATTTTTCTGCAATCGCTTCAATCACATTTACAGTGACTCCATTTCCGGCTTGCTTGTATAACTGGCTATCCGAATTTACGAACTGTGCTTTTTCAAAATAATCGTCCGTCCAACCTTGTAGCCGAAAGCATTCTTTTGGTGTTAGTCTTCGAATCGCTATGTAGCACTGATATTTTTCATACCAGACAGCATATACAGTCAGTTCTTCGGATACCTGTACAAAAATTCCTTGATTACAACTTGTGTCGAGTGTGCTGGCGATTTCTTGTCCTACTCTTCCTCTTCTGGTTTTGCTCCCCGGAACAGATAAATTTACGCTATCTACACCTACTCTGCACTCTGAATAACCCTGTTTTGTTGCTTCGGCTACCTTAACTGCAAGCTGATTATCTTTTTGAACAGTAGATAATGTATTCACTACACCATCATCTCTAACTTCACTTTCGGGGAATTCATGTCTGGAGATTTTGATGTTTCCAGCTTCATAATCTTTGCGGATTTCTTTTCCGTAATCACTACGAACATTCCGCAGCACTCCGAGCGGCTCTATTCCTACTCCATGTCTATCCTGTCCAGTAAGTGTAAACATCGGCTCACCATCTTCTTTGAATCTCCGTCCATTCTGCCTTTTCTCCGCTCTATCAGGCGTAAGTACAGGAATTGCAATACCGCTATTTTGTGCTTTGTACGTTCCGGCTCCTTTGTAGTATCTCGCTTGCAAGCATCTGGCAATACTAGTTGTTTCTGTTCCTCTATTGCATAAATCTATAAAACACGGTAACGCTACATGGTGACCTCTTCCACCGCCCTGTGCAGTATCCAGCGTTTCTGTAATGCCGTTCTGGTCAAATACTTGTGTGTTTCTTCTATATCCATCTTTATGGCCAATTATTGAAATACTATTTTCTCCGTCTGTTCTTTCGACAGGAAATACTTTTGCGGTACTTCTCCCTCTAAGATGTCCGACAATGAAGCACCTTTCTCTGTTCTGTGGCACTCCGAAATCTTTGGAGTTGAGCACCTGCCATTCTGCATCATACCCCCCCTGCTCCATTTCAATGAGCAACCGGGCGAAATCCCATCCTCCATTAACACTAAGCAAATTCTTAACGTTCTCAATGAAAAGGTAAGTGGGTTTATCTTCTTCTTTGAGCTGTCCGATAAGGTACATAACTCTGAAAAACAAGCTTGAACGGTTTCCTTGAAATCCAAGTTGCTTTCCGGCAACTGAGATATCTTGGCAATTGTGGACAATTGCTCCGTTTGCAACATATGAGTTGTCTTCTTCAACACTGATGTTATACACTGTTCCAAAATCATCAGATTCTGTTGGCTGATACAATTCTCTGCAAACATATCTTGCACGATAATGTCCTTTAACTGATTTACTAGAGATTCGGAATGTATATGTATCTCTTTGTCGGCATTCCCTTCCTTGGATAACACATTTTTCATCTCTTCTAGTGTAGTAAACAGCTGGAACAGATTTTCCAAGTCGCTGTGCAATGATGCACATGCCAAGAACGAGTGCTGCGCTGGTTGATGTTGCTTCTTCTCGATCACTTCTTCCATCACCGGACATATATCCATCGAAGAAGTATTTTGCTTTCTCTCGTGGCAAACACAATGCTTCTCTTGGAACTCGTTTTCCATGTGCGTATTTTCCGAACTTTTCAAGGTATTCGTATAATTGGTTATTGCACACATGATACTTTCCACAAGTTCGTTCTTTTGTGTAAGTTCCATGTAGTTTCGCTTCTCGCAATCGCTGTTCGAATTCTGCCCTCTTATCATCGCTGATTGCGAACACGATTCTTCCTCCACTTGGTCTGTCTTTTCTTTCAACTCTCCACCCATCAGCAAGATAACGTCCGATAATCCACCACATTTCCTTGCTGTATCCATCGGATTCTGCATCAGGCAAAACCATTGTGGAATACCAACTGTCATCAAGTTGTTCCACTTTTTTGAATTCCATTGGCTGATCTGGTTTAGTGACATAATACGGATGCTCTGCCGTGGTTCTTGTTGGCAATATTCCGAATCCATTGACATCCCAGAGTCTTGCTCCGTCCCTGTGCATTGTTGCTGTGACTTTTCTCCATCTTCCTTTGTGCGTAAGGACTTTATCTCCGACAGATACATCTTCAATTGGGATATATCCTTTTTCTGTAAGAATATAAGTTCCTTTGGCAAAACATGGGAATCCGAAGCACCAACAGTCTGCTTTTGGGATATCATCGGCACACACTCTTCTAACGTCATTTGCGTACCATTCTCCATTTCTGTATTCATCTTTTAAAATCTCCTTCTGCCTTTTCTTCTGCGGTAATTCATTTAGTTTCTTTCTTTGTTCGTCCGTCAGAAGATGCATGGAAATATAGCTTGCTGTAGCGAACTTATCAAACTCGCAAAAACCGACACATTCATGTCCGGCAAGTTCCATTCCTCTTCGGAAACCACCTATTCCGGCGAACCAGTCTATAAATTTCACTCTCACATCCCCCAATCTTGCCTACTTCCAGAGTTTCCACAAATTCCATTACTGTAAGCTGTGGTCTTGCCATTCACTCCGTAAGCATATCCAAGTCCTTTGTCTCCGCTGATTCCTTGCCAGTGCATATTACCTTCATGCAAGGCGATCAAATCATCTGTTCCGTATTCCTCTTTCGGATTCAGCTCTACATACTTTTTGGCTCCTGTCTTCGTACCGTATCCGCATGTCTGTACAGTTCTTATAAATTCTTCTTTAGTCATGCGTATTACCTCCGATGAAATCAAATATATCCATTTGTCCCTCAATGTTTTCATCATCCATCCACCGTAAAAAAGCATCGTTGCCGTTTTTCCATTGGCACGGTAAACCTCTTGATTTTCTTTCTTTAACCATCCGGTCAAATGCGTGAATGTATAAATTTTTATATTTCGGGAAATCAGCAAATTCTTTATATCTCTTCTTTCCAGCCATAGGGCATCCAATACACCCGACACGTTCATAGCCACATTGATACAGTTCGCAAGTCGGAATTTTCTCTGAATGTATGAATTCCCACACATCAGAATCTTTCCAATCAATAATTGGGTTTACAACCATTTTCTTTTTCTGCATACAGTGTTCGTTCATTCTCCGGCGAGCATCGTTGTCATTCATTAGCATTACTGATGTGAATTTTTCTTTTGTGGCTTTCGTAGCTCCTAGCTTTTCAAACTCTTCACGGTCTTTTCTTTGTGTGCTTTCAGCCCATCTTACGCCAGTAGCGATAAATCTATTGGCGCATCCTGTTTCTTTCAACACCGCGCAGCAATATCTTACCATTCGTGTCGGTGGCATCAGTTTTTGTGGAATCAACTTCCACATACTTGTCCGTTCACCTTTGTATGTCGGCATTTCAATTGTGCATTTAATGCCATCCACTTCCAACTTGTGAAACGTATCTCTAATATGCCTTACTGTCTGCGGAGCATCCGCTGTCGTGTGGCTGTTGTGAACTTCAAACGGTATGCCCCCCCTTCTGAATAATTCAAGCATCGCATCCGAGTCTTTTCCGCCGGAATAAGTACATACAAGTGGCTTGCCGTAGTGGTATAAGCTCATTTCTGATGCAGCCTGAATCCTTTTTATTGCTTTTTGTTCTAAATCCATTCTTACTCAGAGCAAAGATATCTTTTCTGTGCGCACAAATCTCCTGCTCCTTTCTGTAATTTATCTCTTAATCAAGTTCTGCCATTAGTTATCATCTTCCAAGTAGCTTGCTTTCCAGATCATCCATGTCATATCTCCGCCGTTCAAAGTTGTTATTGTTCCTTACCGCCTTTTGTGGGGATCGGCTTTCCTCGTACTGCCCTTCAAGCACTTTTGGGAAGTTGTTTGGCTTCACGAACCAGTCAAAGGTGATCTGCCATCTTCCGTCCGTCTTGCCTTGTAAAAACTCGCTGTGCTTTACGTTCTCGATCGCTCGAAGCACTTCTGCTTCTCCGTATTCCCTGATCCGGGCAGTCAGGTTTTGCAATCTCTGTGATCCCCTGTTTAGTTTGCATACAGGCTTGATCCCGTATCGTTCAAGCTCATTCCAGACTTCCATGATCTGCCGGATATCGCCGGGGCGATGGATAGATACGTTAGTATCTTTATATTCTTTCTTTCTTTCCTTCTTCCTTTCTTCTATTGTTGTCGCTTGACTGTCGCTTGCTTGTCGGTTGCCTGTCACCTGCTTGTCAGCTTGCGTGTCACCTTGCTGATATGCACAGTAGTTATTTACCGTAAATACGCTATATTTACTATGTCGGTTGATTGTCACCTCGCCCGTCTTTTCAAGGTGATTTATCGCTGTCCGAACCTCTCTGACTGAAAGGTTTGTTTCGTCAGATAACTTAGACAATGAAGACACAAAAGACCCTCTTTTTATCTCTTCTCCTCTGAAATTTCCGTCTTTCCAGTTAGCCTTCAGGAGCATATGAACGAATAATCTACAGGTGTTGATATCGCCATACCAATCCCAGTCAAGCAACGATCTGTTGATTTTTATGTAATCACCTTTCATACATCTTCATCCATTCTTTCAGCGGCATTGTAACCAGCCACTCTCTTCTATTCTTCCGGTGCATCACAACAGGTATTTCGGCCTCTCTCGCATCGTTCCTAGACTGTTCTACAGCCGCATAGAGGTTCAATTTCTCAACCCTCTTGCACTCGATATGGACACCAGGAAGGCCCACCACATCAGCATCGCCATTGGATCCACAGAACTGCTGTCCTCTGCGGCAGCCATAGCCGTATTCCTTAAGCAGATTCGCAAGTTCTCTCTCCCCTTCTTTCCCCTTCCTGTTCGAGTTCATTTGTATCCACCTCCACATTACAATTCCTAGCCATTTTCCTGGCTGCTTTCAACGCCCAGCCTATGCTTTTTAATCTGCTCTCTTCCTGCTGGATATACTGCACAAGCATGATCCTTTCTTCAGGGAGATTCATGTCCGGGATAAAATATCCCTCGCCATCCTGAAGATTAAGAATCGCTATCTTCCGTCTTGCGTAATGGATCATATCTCTTATTGCCCTGTCTTTGATCCCGGTCTGATCCATCAATTCTCTTCTTGTTACGGCATTATCATGTCCTGTCGGAATATAATCCAAAATATCAAATTTAATCAATCCGCAAAATTTACCCATCTGTAAATCCTTCTCCTTTCCCTCCCTGGATAAACCAGGGAGATCATCAATCATGGCTTACAAAGGGTACTGTGACATACTGCCGTAAACCATAGGAGTTTTATATCAAGCCAAACGGCTTAATACCTACAACCACGATTTCCCGAATATGGAACGGAACTCTTCCCTGCTGCCGATGTTCTCCTCAAAATATCTCTGAGCCATCTGTTTTAATTCCAAGTCCAACCCGTGGTTCGGGTTCTCGTGTACGCTCCCCCTACCAAATTCATGGAGATACGGGGCAAGGGGAATTACAAACCCGTATCTCTCTGAAAGTTTTCTTCGTGATCCGTAGAAAATATGGTGAATATGTGGATAAGGTACTCCGGTGAAATAGCAATGGTTCATATCTTCCGTAAATACACTTTTCAGTTTTTTAGCCAATATCCACACCATATCTTTCTTTCAGGATTCGCTTTTCATCTGGGGATGCAATCTCTGCATCCGGGATTCCTGCCTCTTTGCAGCTCGTCACAAGTCCATCAATCAGTCTTGCCATCTCTGCTGTGTCATACGTATGCGAGCCTCTCAGGAGCTTATATGTACGGTACATTACACCGTCCACGCCTTCCCTGACTTGTGAAGTTGGCTGCAGGTGATAGTCTGTCGCATTCAGCACTTTTCTCTCTGCTTCTTCCGTGTCAGGGATCGTCATGTAGATTGCCTTACCTTCAATGATCTCCGGCTGTCCGTAATGGATCAGCATCCGGTTATGCATCTCGGGATTTGATGTCTGCATGGCATTTGCGAGTTTTGTCAGGAGTACCCAGTAATATGCATTTGCATCCAGACTTCTCTTTCTCCTGTATCGCTTGATTTCAAGGCTTAACTTTTCACAGTCTTTCAATTCCTCATACGCCTGTGAAAAGTCCTGTTGTGGCTCGAATAGAATGGTCAGGCGGTGAGTTGCAAAGTCAATAATCGGTTCTTTCAGCTTTCCAGTAAAACGCATTACTCATCACCATACCTTTGCTTTAATGCATTGAGCATCTTCGCTGCTTCTCCCTCTGTAAGTTCATCCCATTTCTTACCATTGCCAGCCACCCATGCATCACCATCAATCCCGTGACTGATGCATAACTGCTGAATTGTTTTAATTTTTGCAGGTGACGCACGTTTCTGTAATGTATCGGGAATATATGGTTCGTTAGATATCTCTTCCTTTAGCCAAAGATCAAATCCGAGTCCCGTATGGATAGCCACGCATTTAACAAATGCCCTGCACATACTATTCCACACTCTCTGCTGGCTCATGGAGTTGTCCTTCACAGGGTTAGCTCCGTTCAGAACAGGTGTCTGCATATAATACACATTGTCGTCAATCACAACCTTGATCAGTGTCTCGTAACATCTGTTGGTATTTCCATTCTTATCCTTAAATTCAACATCTGTCCGCCTGAGACTGCTGCCTGTCATCGGATCCGGCACAGGTTCCCAATATACCTTACTCGCCCCATTCTTTCTCAAGAGATCAATACAGGTTGCCCAATTCAGATAGTCAAGTCCATCTCTTTTTTTACAAAACGGTCTGACATCTATTTTTCGCAATTCATCGTAATCTGCAAGTGGCATTAATATCCTTCTCCTTCCTCCTCAATCCAGTTACCTGAAAAGAACCATTCGACCAGCTCTTTTCTAAACTCCTGCCGGTCTTCTTCTGTTCCCTTCAGGCATCTTTCTAAAGCGTAATCATACGCTTTATCTTCTGTTACAATTGTATCTTCTTCCGATCCGATTCCTCTGTATATTTTCATTCGTACACCCCGATTATCGCTCTTATGATTTCTCTATTTGAGGATGGTGCTGCCCCTTTCTCGTCTTCATGCTTCAAAAATGCAACCAATGCATCAAGCTTCCCTTCTATCAGGCACAAACTCCTGTATCTATCTTCATCAACGAAAATTTCTCTCTTTTCTGCCATTGCATTTCCTTCCTTTCTTCTTTATAATGTAGTTGACTAATTTTCTAAGTGCCTGAGAGGTTGCCGCCTCGTTACGGCACTTTTTTTATGCATACAATCTCTGCCCGAAAGCCACACAGCAGACCATCAATGCGATACTAAACCCGATTACGAACCAAAAGGCTTTCTCAACAGCCTTGTCATACATATCCGGCTCACGGTTTTGAGCCACTTCTTTGGGTTTTCTCTTTCTGACCTGAATCACCTCCAGTTTTTCCACGTCTCTCACCTCCTTTAAATGATGTGCAGATACCTCTGTGCCGTTCCATGCAGTATCTGATTTTTCTGCACTTCCTACACGGACTGCTCACTTGCTTCTCCCTCCATTTTCCTTACAAGCACCATTGCCTCCAGTGGATCATAAGCAGGAACGTATTTTCGTCCCGCTCCCTCCAAGTACTTGAAGAACCGGTTGTAATCGGCGTACACCGCCTTATCAATAAATCTTTCGATCAACGCACTCTCCGGGTATCTCCCGGATTTGATTTCCCTCCGGATTCCCTCTTTTCTATTCTTCACAGTCCCCATTGACTGACCGTACATATCACGGAAATAGGAAGTCTTGCCATACTGGTTGATTGGCTTCTTCTCTTCTTTGACTGCTTCTGCTATCATCGGAAGGATCTCATAAATATGTTCCAATTCTGCAATGGCTTGTGCTTTAGTCATCTGCATTCTGCATCACCTCGCTCTTCCTTGCCTTTTTCATTACATTCTCCTATACTTTAACTACAGGCATCGCCTTATCAATACGAAAGGAACCATTATACCAATGAATATAATTCAATTTATTTCTCCGCTTTTTGCAAAAGAAAATCTTACGTTTGCCCTATCAATTTTTGGAAGTATAGGTACTTTTTTCACATTAATACATACATTTCTGAGCAATCGAAAACGGCTTCACATGAAAATTTGTGGACATATATATAATGAAAAAATGTTAATTATATATGCCTCGTTCGAAAATATGTCTAGACTTCCAATCTCCATTACGGATGTCTGTGTTAAAATAGACGATGTTCCATATCCTTGTGTCCAGCCTCCAATTATTGCTTATGAAGAAATAAAAAAAGTTAAAGGTGTTGTTGTCTCTCGCAGAGAACATATGTCACTTTCCATGCCAATTAATCTTTCTTCACTTGGTGGCTCTTCCGGCTATATTTGCTTTGAATTTCCTCCAAACGTTTTTCCATCAGATGCCACTGAATTGAATTTCTTAGTTCCTTCCAATCGTGGCAAGGTACTTGAAAAGAGACTTCCACTAGACCATCCTTTTCATTAATGTATTTCCTTTCGATTTCTACTATTTTACCTATCAGGCTATCTTCTTTTGATAGCCTTTTCTTCTTCATCCTCTTCCTCACCTCGCTTCATCTTCCTTATCCTTATTTTCTACTTTTTGTAGAGTAACAAGGCAAAAAAATATTATCCTGCGGGATCTTATAAATCCTAGACAGCATCTGTATCTCTGATATTCTCGGAATAACTTTCCCTTTTTCCCAGTTAATAATAGTAGCTTTTGAAATATGCATTTCCTTTGCCACATCTTCCTGCGTCATTCCCGCATTCACTCTTGCAGCCGCAAGAGAAATCTGTAGCTTCTCCAATAATCTCACCTTCCATTCTCCCCGTATAGCCGATAGGACAGCTACAATTTTTACTTCTTTCGCATTTGCAAAAGCAATATAACAACAATTAAATTAAGCACAATTTGAACGATATCTAATGCAATTCCCATATTTTCACCGCCTTTCATATCTGCCTAAGGAATATGTCTTGACAATGAGCCTGTTAAAAGGTATTCTTTCCGTAAGGGAGATTGCTCTCCCTTACCTTTGGTTTTTTGATTAACTCTTAGTTAATCAAGTCTTTGATTAAATCGATGAGTGCGATAATCAGATTTATCAAAGCGGTGACAAGTGCGATAGTGTTGATATCGTGCTTGTCTTTTTTATTACCTTTCTTGCTCATTGGGTTTTCTCCTTTCTGTAAATCACTGTTTCCTTGCTACAAATATAGTATAACTCTACTTTTTGTAGAAGTCAATACTTTTTGTAAACTTTTTTAACTTTTAGATTGATTTTTTCTACTTTTTGTAATATAGTAAGATTATAAACAGAAAGAGAGGTCGATACAATGAGCGATGATAAGTATAAACAAATTTTTTCTAAAAATCTTCGCTATTATATGTCGTTAAACAACAAAGAACAAATTGATCTAATAAATGATCTTGGATTAAATAAATCGGCAGTATCTACTTGGTGCAACGGAACTCGCCTTCCTCGCATGGACAAAGTAAACATGCTTGCAGAATATTTAGGTATTAGCAGATCTGATTTGATAGAAGCACGTTCTTCTGAAGATTCTGTTAATAAGGAACATTTCCAAACCAAAGACGAACGTGATCTTGTTCTCTCCTATCGTAAATTAAACGATCGGAACAAGGAAAAATGTTCGCTGTATACAAACACGCTTCTTACTAATCAACAGATGGAAGAAGATCTCATGCCAAACGCAGCACATGAAAGTACAAAACCTTACACTGCTGAAGAACGACAAGATGATGAGGATATGCTGGACTAAGCCCTTTCTATTGGACACATAATCTTTTACTATTACACTGGAGGTGTTGACCATGATATACAATGCTCTATTAGATGAAGCCAATGCCGAAGGTCTTTCTATTAAAGAGCGACCCTTTAAAACCTACGATGGTAGAATAAAGGGTAATAATATTTATCTTCGGGAAAACATGAACACGACAGAAAAAACTTGCGTCCTAGCAGAAGAACTCGGACATCATTATACTTCTGTCGGATGCATTCTCGATCAGACCGATTTTGCAAATCGCAAGCAGGAACGACAGGCTCGTTTGTGGGGATACAATAAATTAATCGGACTCATGGGGATTGTCCGGGCGTTTAATGCCGGATGTCAAAATCAATATGAAATCGCAGAGTACTTAGATGTTACAGAAGAATACCTGCAAGAATGCATTAACTGCTATCAGAGTAAATACGGAATCTGTACTAATGTAGATAACTATGTTATTTACTTTGTTCCTTATCTGACAGTTACAGAAATGATATAACCCCTCGTGGGATTATATAAATGGATAAGTGGTGTTATTCATAAAGAACGGTTCTTATTAACAAAGGAGAAAACAAATGGGTATAGGGGATATTTTTAAAATCAAGCAATTCAAAGAACGGATTGCCAGTCTTGAAGCGGAGAATCAAACGCTTTCGCAAAATAATGCAGACTTACAGGCAGCTACTACTGAATTAAGAGGAAAGCTTTCTGAAATTGGTGGATTTGACTACTATAAAGTAAAATCCATGACCGAACAGATGGAAAAAGAGTATGCTGTCAAACAAAGGGATCTGAGTATAGAGTATGATGTAAAAGTAGATACTCTGAAAAAGGAATACGAAAGAAAGCAGGCAGAAGCAGAAAAAGGCTTACGAGAGCAACTCGTCCAGCTTGAAAGAATGATTTCTGACCGCACAGACAAATCGCAGTCATTACAGGAAAAAATTGCTGAAGAAATGCTTCAGGAAAGTAAGCTTGCTAAACAGATCAAGACCCAAACCAATAAACTCGGACGATCAAAAGAGTTTGTAAAAGCAATCAATTACAGTTTGGACAATTTCTTTAATTATGATCCTGCAATCAGTTCTTTAAAATTTAGCGAAAAAGATTTAACCGATTTGGAGGAAATCAGTCCTTCCGTTATCCTAAAACTCCATTGCATGGATGTAAAAGATCTCCGCAAAGCCTACCGTCAAAATGATAAGCAAATCAATGATCTTTTAGCAAAATATTCTGCCCGGTATACTACTAAAGCGAATCAGGCAATTTATAAACTTATGGTCATTGCTCTTAGAGCAGAACTTCAAAATATCCTGTATAACCTTAAATTTGAAAAACTTGAAAAATCTATTGATGATATCAAAGATGTAACTCATAAATATCTTGAGATTGCAGGAAATGGAAATCAGAGCATCGCAGGAACTCTTACCAAATTTATTGGAGAAATAGAGTATTTGTTTATTAATGCAGCAAAGATCGAATATAATTACTACGTTAAAAAAGAACAAGCTCGTCAGGAACAGCTTGCTATCCGTGAGCAAATGAGACAGGAAGCTGAGGAACGTAAAGCATTGGAGGCTGAACGTAAAAAAATAGAACAGGAAGAATCAAAATACAATTCTGAAATCGAAAAGCTGAGAACCCAACTTACCAGTGCTAAAGATGAGGAACTGGAAAAATTAAATGCAAGAATCCTTGCACTACAGGCTCAACTTGCTGACGTTGCTATAAAGAAAGACGAAATCTCTACTCTTGCCAATGGAAAAGCCGGTAACGTGTACGTTATCAGTAATCTTGGATCTTTTGGCGAAAATGTATTTAAGATTGGAATGACCCGAAGACTCAATCCACAGGATCGAGTAGATGAACTTGGTAATGCATCTGTTCCATTCCGTTTTGACGTACATAGTTTTATTTTTTCTGATGATGCAGTTGGTCTTGAAAACAAACTTCATACTATCCTGACTGACAAACGTGTAAATAAGGTAAATATGAGGAAAGAATTTTTCAACGTATCACTTGATGAACTGGAACAACTTGTTACAGGAATAGAACCTACAGCAGAGTTCAACAGGACTATGGCTGCCGAAGAGTTCAGACAATCACAATCAACAGATAGTGTTTATTCGTCTGATTATACTTATAGTGATGACGAAGACGATGAATAATTAAAAAACCGCCCCTTCGCCAAAAGGGGCGGCACTGGAAGCACACGCCAATGTGCTTATAGAATACCTCCGAAGAGATACACTCCAAATCCAATGAATATTGTATCATCTTCGGACAGCCACTGCAAGTGGAACACACGTTCCTCGCTGGCTGTTATTTTTATACTCAAAAAGAAAGGAAGATGATTATGTGGGTAGAAGAAAGAAAAACCGGATTCAAATTTGTTGAACGCTACACCGATCCAATGACAGGAAAGACCCGGAGGATTTCTGTTGTAATGGAGAAAAATACGGCACAGTCGAGAAAACTGGCTGCCGTTGCACTGTCTGAAAAGATTGACAAGGCACTGCTGCCACAGGCTCCCAAATTAACTTTAAAAGAACTTGTAGATTTATATGCTTCTGAACAGTTACGAACGGTAAAGCAATCTACATATAAAAGAAATTGCGGGGCGTGTAAATCTATTATGAAAATTCTCGGAGCTGACACGTTGGTTGAAAACCTTAATGCTGGATATATCCGAGAACGCTTTCTTGCCACGGGACGTACACCAGGCACTATGAATGAATGGATGACACGGCTCAAAGCATTACTACGTTGGGGCTATCGAAATGATTATATCTCCAGCATTGCATATCTTGATAAAATTGAGCGTTTTAAAGATGTGTCGCACCGTAAAAAAATTGAGGATAAATTTCTTGAGTCAGCAGAAGTTAAAAAGTTACTGGACGGAATGAACATTGCAAAATGGAAAGTTTTAACAGAATTTCTTGTTTTATCCGGCTTGCGTTTTGGAGAAGCTGCTGCCCTTGAGAGATCAGATATTGATTTAAAAAAGCGTGAAATCCATGTATCTAAAAATTATGACTGCATTAATGACCTCGTAACAACGCCTAAAACGGATTATTCTATACGAGACGTATATATTCAGGATGAATTGCTTAAAACCTGTAAAAATGCCCTTCTGCTATCTCAGAGCGATAACATAATACAATTTAGCAATCTCCTGTTCCCTGGTACAGTTCAGGAACACGTAGATTACTATGCGTACGCAAAATATTTACGAGAAACATCTCTTCATGTTATCGGTCGGAAAATCACACCACACGCACTAAGGCACACGCACGCAAGCCTTTTAATGGAACAGGGAGTTGATATTGACAGCATATCCAAAAGGCTAGGACATAATGACAGCCATGTAACAAGAGAAATATATTTACACGTCACCAAAAAACTTGAAGCAAAAAGAAAAATGCAACTTAAAGAGGTAAAAGTTTTATAGTTTGCCCCCTATTTGCCCCCTTTGAAGAAAATAAAATCCCCACAAGTCTTGTATTTCTTGCAAATACTGGACTTGTGAGGATTAAATTCAAAGCTGTCTAGGGGCGTTCGCTATATAATAAGGAAGTATAATATTCCTGCAAATTTTTACTTTTCCTTATATATTAATGTAATAACATAGCATTGAAATATAATAACTTGCCCCCTATTTGCCCCCCCACTTGAGATGATACAATATTCAGCCCCGGAGTTACTGCTCCGGGGTGATTTTTATTTCACTCTGAGTTTCTGACCAACGTAAATCTTATTCGGATTCTTGATGCCGCTCAGCGTTGCAATCTTCTGATAGGTTGTACCGTATTTTGCCGCAATCTTTGACAGGGTATCCCCGGATTTTACCGTATAGTACACGGCAGATGATCCTGATCCACTTCCGTTGATTACTTTCTGCACTTCTGCATACCGTTTTCCAAGAACCATCTTGCGGGTATCACCGTTGCCATATTTTCCTGCCTTTGTTTCCGATGCAAGCGCGGATGCTGATGCAGTAGCGATATGGTTGATAAAGGTCTGCACCTCGGAGTATCGACTGCCAAGCTTTGCCTTGCGTGTATCGCCATTACCATACTTACCTGACAGCGTATCTACTACAAGCTGTAATGTTGTTCCAATCGGCACGATTGCACTGGGATTGGATGCAGGCTGTGACGGCTTGCTCGTTCCTGTGATTTCAGTTGGAAAATCACGATAGCAATAATTAACATCTACCCGTCCACTAATGCCCGGAACACTTCCATCGGAGCTGTACTGCCACATATCAGCTTTCATCCCAAGTGTACTGTTATAGCGTGCGATCCACAGTGGATATCTTGTCCCCAGTGAACTTAAGTAGTTATCCCACCATGATTTATTACAATACACTCCGCACTTATACCCTGCTGCTTCGATCAGTGCAGCAAATTTCTTCATACGGTCAACCGCACCTGTCTGTGTTCCTGATTCTTCCAGGTCATAAAATACCGGATACGACAGTTTATATCCTTTCACCAGTCTCAGCACATGTCTTGCCTCTGACTCTGCCTGTGCAGTTGTCTTTGCATACGAATAAATATAAACACCAAACGGAATCCCCAGTCTGGTACATTCATTTGCATTTCTCTTCCACTGCTTATCATCCTGAGAGGTCAGATCATCCCCGTAGCCGCAGTGAAGAATTGCATGATATCCTGCTGCCTTAACTTTCTCCCAGTTAATAGTTCCCTGATGATACGATATGTCTACTACATTAATTGTTGCCATAATTATTCTTCCTCCTTATCTGAATCTCTCAACTGTAAAAGTACATCTTTTAGCCGTTCCGGGATTGGAACAAATACCGCTGCATTTTCCAACAGACTCAACGCTTCGTTGCAAATGTAAAATGTAATAACCACTTCCCGGAGCGGAATCGTGCCACCGATCAGCATCTGAATCAGGTAAGCCACAGCGATCACAATAAACATCACGATCTTTTTCAGCAGTCCACGGAATCCCGTTTCGGACGAGAGCTGCTTGAGATAGATTCCTTTCAGGACTCCTGTGATATAATCCAGCACTGCAAGACACACGATCGTCTTAAGCAGTACGTCCCATCCTCCTAAAAAGTACGCAAGGACTCCACCCAGGAATCCAAACACAATGCTGATTTCATTAAATAACTTGTCCATTTTTTTCATATTCCTCACTTTCCTCTCTTTCAACCTATAGCAAATACAGGGCGAATCCCGTAAGTGCTTGTAGCCATATCACTGCTAGCATCGCCGTATTGCGAGACTAGAGTATATGTTTGTGCACTTGACAGATTCCGCAACCAATAGTTTGCACCAATAGTCTTCAATTCAGGCACATGCCGGAACAGTGCCAACTGCTGCGTATCGGATGTCTGCTTATTACTGTGGTCGGTGCAAATATAAGTTCCATGCACCATTACTTCATTCATGAGATCCACGGACGCATTTATCCAAGTTCCATCGGAAAACATTCTATGTGATATCAGTATATTTTTAAATGTGTCCGGCAGTGAGTCTGCTATTTGGTTTAACCGTGCATTTTTCATCGCCGAGTTCCTGTAGCCGCCCGCTGTACTGTTGTTCGCATTCATCTGTCCGCTCCCTAACGTGGTGTCCGGGACTATTAATATATGGGGTTTTTGTACTTGTTCCGGATAACCTACATTTCGCCAGTAATTTATGTCTGCTATCCGATATTTCACTTCATTTATCTCCCAGTAGTCGCCTACGTACAGATCATAAAATCTACCGTCTTGGATTGCTGTGAGTTGTTCTTCCGTAATTGATTCTCCCAGGCATTTCCCCCGAAAGGTGTTCCGGTGCATTTCCGGTGACAATCCAGTCATGTATGTGCTGACTGCCCGCTCCACCATCTCAGCGGTAGCCGCAAACTTTCCAGCCTCTGCATCCTCCCGGACTGACTGGGCGATCTGCTGTGTCTCGTCCACCTTGTCAAGTATCTGCTGCCATACTGTCGGCTCAGGATCTGATGGAGTGCCACCACTTAAGGTTGCCGGTACAGAAAAACTCTTGATGTCGGTCGTGATAACCGTCTCACCTAGTGTGCCGGATACGGATACCCCGACCCGTCCCGGTACGGCAAGAGCTTCTGCTGGTACGGTACAAGCGTCATTTTCCAGTAGCTTCGGATGATTTTCCCCATCCGCTCCCCGGAAGAAAGCCGTCTTTGTCATTCCATCCCATTCCTCTGAAAAGTCGAACTCTGCCCGTAAATACTCCCTCGTCCCCTCTGCTGTCTCAGGCGGCTCAAGATAGAGCCGCTGATTTACTACTTTGATTTTCATGCTTTTTCCTCATCCTCTTTTACAAGTTCTGCCATACCGGAATCCTCCAGGATTTCCCGGACTTTCTCCTTTAAGAGTCTTGGAACCTGTTCATACGTTTTCTTTCCTAAGATAATCTGCTGTGCCCATAACATTGCCATCATTTCTTTTCCTTCCTTTCCTATGATATATATGAATATATTGGTTAATAGAGTTACCATCACTGATACACCTGTTCGGACATTTCCAAGATGCATCCTTTCAACATTTCCACCTGTTCTTTTAAATCTGCATTCTCCCGGATCAGTGCGTCCATTTTTTCTGCCACCGTCTCTCCCGGCTTTGACAGGATGATGCCCGTGATACCGGCTGTGTACTTGGTGATTCCCTCAAGAGTGGTATACCCCTCATATTCTCCGACCGTCTGGCTACGTTCTGATATAACCATCTTCCGGGTCTTCAGCTCATCCCCAAACATTGCCCGTAGATCGTCTTCCGTGGCTGATACGGTCTTGATCAGCAGCGTGCCATCCCCCTGGATGGATGCGGACTGGATCTGCAGATCTGTTCCGTCGTTGTATGTAAGTTTCATGTCACCACCTCCTAATCTACCAGCCATGCAATCTGTGAACAGATATAGCCGTTATACTGCATCTGTACATTGGCTCCACGGAAAAGTCCTACCTTTCCTGTCCCCATGCTTGCCGGTGTTACAGAGATGAAAAAGTCCGGATAGGTCTGTCCTCGTACTACCGCCGGTGCGAATACATAATTCGCCGGACGATCACCCGCCGCAAGATTAACGATTGTTCCGTCTGCTGCGGAACTGGTGTCCACAAGATTCAGGATCCTTAACTTTCCCATCCGCTGTAATCGTACTCCTGATTTCAGCGTCTCCGTGGATGGGGTCATGTCTTCCCGGATCGTAGCCATTGACGGCAACACATCCAACAACTTTTTCACTCCCGTCACATTGATTCCCTCCAACGTAATCTCAAATACCGGGCAATCATCCACAAGATCACCCTCCTGCAGATTTCCCTTTGTATATCCCGGAACTGTAGGTGTTCCGCTTGTTGGCATTCCCATAATATACAGCCATTCACCTGTCTCGATACCGGTCTCTTTATTCCGGGTATACCGGTTTACGACCAGATCTTTTCTCTTCATTCCCTGTGTCCCGTTCGTGATCGTGACCTCATCATAAGTACCAATCTTCACGGCGGATACATTCCCGTGATGTGCCATGATTCCGCTTCGGATCTTAAGCAGATTATTCGATGTTAATTCCGGTTCAAGATTTTCCCCGGAAGTCAGAATGCAGCTCCCCTGCCCGATCGTTCCCTCAAGGATCTGCCGGAACTGCTGACTGGTAACGTGAGGACTGCCGGTCTTTCCTGATACTATCTCCATGTTCAATCTCCTTCCAATTTATATTCTTTTGATATGATTCCGCTTGTGACACTGTAAACGATATTTCCGACTGATTTTTTCATCGCTATCCCTGTAAGGTAATCTCTGCCACCGATGACATCACCGATCGCCACATCAATTCCCAATTTTTCAATATCCATATCGAATGTCTTTTTATTGCAGATTTCTTTCAACTTTTCCACTGCTTTCGACTTAAGCTCCGCTGTCTCCGTTGACGTATTTTCGTAAACTTCCGCAATCTCATCCAGACCTGTATAGTAAGGCTCTCCCCGAAAAGATCCGTCTGGCCAGACATACAGATGGTATACAGTCCGATCAGCAAGCTCTCCTTTTCCGGTTACGATCAGATGATTGATTCCGTTCCGACTGTCTTTCATCGTATAGTTCAGGCTGCAGTCTTTTGATAATTCCACCTGGTCCGAATAATCTACAACCGGCACGGCACTGATCAGAACGTATCCGGGAACCCCTTCCTCTCGTTTGTGCCGGATATCTAACCTGCACCCCTTACTTGCGAGCATTTCTACAATTCCATCCAGTAAGGTACAATATCGGTCAAACTGGTAGTTGCTCACAGACACCCCGGTATTCTCCTGACTTACTACAAAGAGTCCGTCAAATTCCGGCTCGATCAGCGTCTTCAACACTTCATTCAGTTCCCCGGATACTTTTTTATAATCACTTCCGGCTGGCGGCTGGATAATTTTATGCTCCAGCATTCCACGCCATGTATAGCCTTTCAATTCCACGTAATCCAGAGTTGTATCGGTCAATACACTTCCTATGATTCCACCGTATTCCGTATCCGGGACGTACACCAACGCATCAAATGTCAGCGACTGTGTCCAGTAGCAGCGTGCAATCTGCACTGTAAACATCTTTTTATCGTTGACATCAAATTCAACATTTGCATTCTTCAGACTTCCGATTTCTCTTTGCGAATCTGCTAAAATCACCATGCCGCTTCCCTCCGTTCCAGGAAGATATCCAGATCTATCCCATACGTTCCCGTCCAGTTCACCCGGATGAGACCGCTTGGGATCTTTTCAAAAATGGAATATTCATAACCTCGTTCATTAAACAGATTGGATACAGTTCCATTTGTCAGATATTTATATACTGTCTGCTCTGCGGAATCAATAATCATGTATTCATTCCGTTCCAGTGTGGTTCTGACTTCGTATGGGTATCCGTTGATTAATATCTTCGGATTTATGCAAGGTCCGTATATCGTCATCTTAAAATCCGATGCAGAGGGATGGTCAATTTCAAATTCAGCCGTCCCCGCCCGGACATCTGCGAAATCAAAAGGAAAATCAAAGGGAAAGTCCAAGCCGCTTGCCGCTGTCATTTGGCTTTGCGGATAAAACTGCTGACTTACCACTGTCATCCATGACAAGGATGGAGCTGTAAAAGTAAGCTCCACCTCTGCCATATCAAAACCTTTCCAGTTCGATTTCTTCGACTTCTCCACACGGCAGGAGAGAAATGTACCATTGACGTACAATTTTCCATGTACTCCGAGATCTGCATCTACAGCAAGCACGCTGTACAGTTTTTCCATATTTTTCGCAAGACCTTCCCCGCTGTCATATACATCCACCTGCACCGTCTTCTGATATCCGCTTGCAGTCTCATCCCATTCAGAGTCATACCAGTCCGCTTCTGCCGTATAATACGGATCAGCAAGAAAATTCAGGATCGCCCCTTTTGAATTTTTATAATACGCTTCTCTTATCATATTTTCGGCACCGCTCCTTTCGGCAGTTCCCGGTCTAATCGGGTCGTACCCAGGTATACCGGTCTGCTCTGCATCTTCTTAACACCGGCAGTCGTTGCACTCCCGACTTTCGCTGCCAGCTTCGTCATATCCTCATCAGAAATCCTCATAGTACTCTGCACGCTCTGTTGATTTATAATCTTTTCTGTACTCTGCAGGGCAAATGAGCCGGCGATCCGGTTTGTATTTACTGCCATCGCTTCCCTCACCCTATTGGACAGATCTGCCATGTCCAGTGAGTTCAGTGCCGAACGTGCCAGTTGTTCCGAAGCCTTTTTTACAGCCGGTATCTGATCATCAATTCCAAGTACGAATCCCTCGCCAGAAAAACGCCCCGCTCCTCGCATTACTTTTGATGGTGAATGAATCCCCAGTACGCTCTTGAGTTTTTCATAAGCCGTACTTGCCATCTCTGCCGCTTTTGATGCAGCTTTTCCAACCCAGTCACCAATTCCACGAACAAATCCTGATCCGAAATTAGACCCGGTATCGTATGAATTAATACTTCCTGCTCCGCTTTTTGCACTGGTAGCAAGGGATGTTCCTTTTGCCCTTGCATCCCCTGCCTTACTTCCGACAGCAGAAGAATATGCTGTTCCGAACGATTTTCCAGTACTTCCCGGATTCACCGATCCAGCTCCACGCTTCGCACTGTCTGCCAGTCCTTTTCCTCTTGTCAACAGCTTCCCGACAAAACTGCCGATCGCTGTATCGAAAAATCTTCCAAATGCACTACCGGTCGAGGTCGGGTCAACAGCCCCTGCTCCTCTTTTTGCAGCTTCTGCATTCGCTTTTCCCTGTTGTTCCGAAACTGACAGCTGTGATCCGATTCCTTCATTAAAAGAAGTCATCAACCCTGATCCGATTTCTTTCGTATCTCCTACTGATCCCCGCATAGCTTCAAGCAGCCGGGAGATCACGCCAGTACCGGAAGAAGTAAGTTCCTCCTGACCTTCGTTCAATCCTTCAACCGCTCCCGGCCAGACATACGAAAAGATTTCTTTCACCGCACGGGACGGACTGTGGACATCAAGAGTCGTGATCAGGCTTTGCAGGAATGCATCCGCACCTTGCTCTGCCGGATCAACCAGCGTTTCAAACCCTTCCAGTCCTTCCAAAGCTCCATACCACGCCTGTGACCATGTCTCTTTGGTTTTTTCATCAAGTCCTGAAAATCCTTTCAGAAAACTTTCCATTCCTGCCTGTGCCTCGGTACTCAGCGTACCGGATATCTTCGCCTGTGCCATAGCCGCTACAAGCTCTGCGGAACCATCCTCACCGGCATTTTTTAATACTTCCTTGATCTGATCTGCACCAGTTCCGACCTGATTCAGTGCAATCCCCATAGCCTCCGTCAATCCATCTTTGGTCTGCTGGGTTAATTGCATTGCTCCATCTTTTTCAGCGGAAAAAATACTGGTAAGCTTATCTGTCATTGCACTGGCCTGCTCAATGGCTGCTTCTGATCCAATCTCCAAGGTTGTGTCAATTCCGCTCTGAATCTCTGCCAGTGCAGAGTTGATCGTATCAGTATTTCCACTCATTGCTGCCTCTGTCAGGCTACTGTAATCGGAGATGACTTTCTGATTATCCTGCATCGCCGCATTGGCAGCGTCAAAGTTTGCCTGCAATTCTTCCAGTCCACTACCTGCTTTTTCAAGCTTTTCCTTCAGTTCTCCGTACTTTTCAGTATTCCGCACAATAGCTTCGCCCTGGGCATCATACCCCATTACTACAGCATTTGCCGATTCTGCTTCAAGTTCCTTCTCAAGTTCTGCAATCTTGCTTTTTTTGCTACTAAGCTTTTCGTAAGCATCTGCCAGTTCAGCCGCCTTGTCTGCCTGCTCTTTCATTGCATCCGCATAGTCTGACTTCATGGAGTCAAGAACGGCTTCTGCTTTCTTCGCTGCGATCAGGTCATAGACAGATTTTTTCAAGTCACTGTAATTCTGAATCAGTCCATCACTCAGACTGATCTCTATACCTAACGCACTGGACAGCTCACCTGTGATATACGCCGCCCTTGCCTCCTGTCCTGCCTGCACCTTTCCATTCGCATCAACAATCTTTTGCAGTTCTCCCCACAATGCTTCTGCATTGTCGATCTCAGATGTGGCTGCCTGAATATTTTTCTGCCTTGCCGCTGCCTTTTCGTTAATACTGTCAATTTCATCCTGTGCCGCCTGGATATTTTCCTTTTGTGCCTCCGTCAGCCGATCTGTTGATGCCGCTTCATCATCCGTCAGCAGGATTGCTGTTCCGATACAGGCTGCCAGTGCCGCCCCTGCGGTAACAAGCAGACCGATTGGATTTGATGCCATAGCAGCGTTCAGGGCTGTCTGTGCTTTCGTCCACAGTCCGGTCAGGGCAGTCGTGACTCCGATCTGACCGCTATAGACTCCCATCAGCGTTTCCCGGAGTGTCAGACCGCCGTTAGATGCTACAAGCTGTAAAGCATTGGCTTTTTCCATCGCAGTCAGCCTTGCCAGGGCTGCCGCATTCAGGTTCGTCTGATTCTTGCTGACCTTTGTGGCTGTGCTATACAACTTCAATGCTGTTGTAGCTCCAGCCACCAATGGAGCTACGACACCCAGATTCCCACTCAACAGGTCGATGGCTTTTGTGACCGGTGGGAGTGCCACTTTCGCAAGCGTTCCTGCCGCTTTGGTCAGATTCTTGAATACAGATACTGCTTTTTTCCCGGCTGATTTCAACCCACCTGAATTGAGCGACTCTGACAAGGCTTCTACTGCATCCTGTGCCGGTTTCTTTAATTCTGCCGGCAGAAGGCTTGCAAGTCCTCCCGCTATTGATTCTGCCACTTCTGCTGCGGCTGTCAGAAGTCTTCCTTTATTTCCTGACACGCCGGAAATGAAAGATTCGATGAAATCAACCGCTGTATCCACCATTTCCGGTGCGTGGGATGCTGCATCCACGGCAAAGTCTGCAAAGATGTTCCCGGCTTCTTTTACAGCCGATTTCAGACCGCCATTTTTAAAAGCGTTCGTCATATCACCTACAGCCTGAGTGGCTTGCACCGCCGTATCTTTCAGTGGTGTGTCAAGAGATTCATAAATTTCAATTCCTAGACCCTCAAGACTGGATTTCAAAATTGTAACCGCACCCTCAAGATTGTCCTGCATCGTCTCTGACATATTCGCAGCCGTTCCGTCAGCATTTTTTATAGCAGACGCAAGCTTATCAAAATCACCCTGCGATGCATTTACAATAGCCAGCAGTCCCGACATGGCCTCCTGCCCTCCAATAGCCGCTGCCGCTGCCGCCTGCTCATCCGCGGGCAACCCCTGAAGGGAATCCCGCATATTCTCCATGACTTGCATCAAGGTTTTCATGCTGCCATCGGCGTTTTTCATGGATATGTCATATTTGTCCAATGCCGCTGATGCTTCTTTTGGCGGCTTGGCCAGTCTGGTCAGCACACTCCTGAGGGCAGTACCTGCCTGAGTTCCCTTGATTCCTGAGTTGGCCATCAGTCCGATAGCCTGAGACAGATCTTCAATGTTATACCCCAACGCCCCCGCAACCGGTGCAGCATATTTAAATGTCTCACCCATCATAGAGACATTGGTGTTCGCATTACTGGATGCTGCCGCAAGGACATTTGCGAAATGGGTGGAGTCCGATGCAGCCAGTCCCATCGCTGTCAGTGCATCTGTAACGATATCAGAAGTCGTTGCAAGATCTTCACCGGATGCTGCCGCAAGATCCATGATTCCCTCAATACCGGACAGCATATCCTGTGTCTTCCATCCTGCCATAGCCATGTATTCCATAGCCTGGGCAGATTCAGAAGCACTGAACTTCGTCTTTGCACCCATTTCTTTTGCCTTATCGGTCAGTTTCTGCAGTTCGTCTCCTGTAGCTCCTGAAATGGCTGATACTTTCGACATCTCGGACTCGAAACTGACACCAACCTTTACAGCTGCCGCTGCAGCACCTCCAAGGGCAGTGGACACTGCACTCACTGCTGTTGCTACGGTTTTCAGGCCAGTTTTCGCAAGCTTTCCCATTTTGCTTAAATCTTTTTCAATACCGGATGTGTCCAGTCCGGTATCAATAATCACTTTTCCATCTGCCAATCATCTCACCATCCTTTTAGCAGCTCACTTACATCTTCGCCCCGTTCCAGTGCCTCCTCCAAAGCTTTCAATTTCGCCTTATCCGGTGCTTTTTCTGTATCCAGTCCGTAATATTCCTGCATCGCCTGATAGAATCTCTTTTGATCCTTTGATAAACCTTTTGCCGAGAGATCCAGTGTCCGGTACTCCATGATCTTCTGGAATCTTGTATCTCCTCCGAGATTTTCCAGTAAAATCATAAATTTCCACCAGTGCATCTCCTCTGTCTGCAGGTCGATTCCATACTGTTGGATAAATCCCGCATAGATCAGATCGGCATCTACCTCAAAATCAAACGCCTGCTTGCTGTTGATCCCGGCGATTTTCCGTGGAAAATGTTTCCGTTCCGGCTCTCTCCCACAGGAGAAAAACCACAGCATCTTGTCAAAATGTTCTTCTGTATACCAGGTGTACTGACCGTAAAAAAGCCTGAGCATTCTCGCCATCTCGTCCTCAGTCAGCTCTCTGCCTGCATTCTGGAGGATTTTTTGACAACACAAAACGGTGCGAAAATCCCAATGAATCGGACATTCCACACCGCTAATGGTCAGACTTACCGGAAAAGGCTCTGTAAGGGAACTCATTCAGTCCCTTTCATTCCCAGTCGCTCTTTTACTGCTCTATACCTCTCACACTGTCGGATCTGTTCGTTAAGCAGTGCTTCATAAGCTTCCAGACATAAGAGGTGATCGTGACCCGTTCCGCATACTTTTTCCCCTGTGCCTTCCCCAAAAGTCACATCAAAAAGGTGCTTGACTGTATCACACTGCTGTCTGATTGCATCCGGTTCTGTTCCTGTATCTCCAAGCTTTGAGATTTCTTCCAGTTCTTTCAGATATGCCTTTTTACCTTCCTCAAAATCCGGGTCGAAAAATGAAAAATTTAATGTAACCCCGTTAATCTGCATTGTCTTTCTCCTCCATCTGTTCAAATAAGTCTTTTTCTGCTTCGTCCGCTACAGCCTCACCGACCGAAGCATTATCAGTGAGGGAGATTATTCCCCCTCTGTAAATGCCTTGGTTGCTGTGTTGAACGTACCCTTTACCCAGTCAGTCTTGCCAAGCAGGTTGCCGGATCCCTGAATTTCACCATCGTTATCCTTAAATTCAGAAATCTCAACTGCAACTTTTCTGCGTTTTGCTTCATAAGTTCCGGCTGATCCGCTCACAGGTTTGTCCAGATATACTTTTACATAAAACGTATCTGCTTCCACCCCGGTCTTTTCGTTCTCCCCGATCTCTGAAATATAAGCGATTGCCGGTTCGCTCTGGATCAGATCAAACTCAAGCGGTGCTGTCCATTCATAACCGCCAATGCTCTGTGTCGCACTTTTCTGATTGACGTATCTCTTTGACGTAGTCTGTGCGGACGGTGAATCATCCAGCTGAGTCACGCCAATTCCGAGGAGCTCATATTTCGGGGAATCAGATCCCCCTGTAACGTCAATGTAATCTGCACGCTGGTAACGCTGCGTTACACCGGTATCTTTTGCTGCTTCAAAAATCTGTAAATTCATTCTTTTCATTGCCTTACCTCCGTTTGTAATATAAAAAGCGGCACTGAATGCGGTACTGGCATTTTGTGCCTTCGTTATCGTATAAATAGCCGCCTGTCGTAGCCTGAATAGACTTACTCGTGAGATTTCCCGACAGTGCCGGAAGTCTTCCCTGCTCCGTACATTCATCCAGCCAGTCAGAGAATTTTTCGTAAAATTCCGCTGTGTCCTTGTTGCTCTCTTCTCCGTACCATTCCCGGGAACAAAGAGAAAATACCATCTGTCGGATTGTATCTCCGTTCGTATACCGTTTGACAATCGGGTCTGCCGGAGTAAGTTCCAGGCTATACGCTGTTGCATCCTCTCCCAGCAGATCCACGTTCACGATCGGGAACATCTGTTCAAACTCTTCCAGGAACGGACAGCCTGCTATAAATTCAGCGACTTTGGTTGCTACACTCATCCTGCTTTTCCTCCGCAAAAACTGGCTACCGCCTTTACAATCTCAGGTCCTCTGTCTGCCCACATCCGCTCTGCCCAGTGTGAACCCCGAAGACCATCTCCTTTGTGTTCATAATACTGCCGCCTTGCATAAGGTGCATTGTACGTGATCGTAGAGATTGCTTCTGTGGCATCCGTCTTCAATCGTCCAGTCAGCCGTGGGATATAGGGGTCAGACAGTCTTCTGACTTCGCTTGTAAAAAACCTCTGCCCTTTTCCGTTCTTGTTCAGGCTTCTCCTGAGCAGGATCTGATCTTTCGGGTCTAACTGCATTCTGATTACCATCACACACCTCCACTGATCCTGATATGTGGGGATGATCCGATAAAGTTCTCGGAATGGCTCTTCACCATCCCGACCACTCCGTTATACTGCTTTTTCAGGTCATCAATCCCCATGACTTCTCCACCGCACCATTCTCCCTGAATAAAGAGATCCCCGTTCTGAACAGTCCAGCAGGTTCCTTTCTGCCCTGTCGCAAATTGATCTGCAGGTTTCCAGTCTGCACACTGGTCGAATGGGATGCGGAGCATATGCTCGTCCGAACTGATCAGACCCCCCTGCGATGGCGTGGTCTTCCGGCTGATGTGATACCATGCCCGGTCAATCCGATGCGGCAGATACACCATCTTTTTCTGCTCCTTATCCGGGTAACGGTTAAAGAACGTGATCACTGCATTTGTAAGCATTATTCCACCCCTAAATCCATAAGTCCTGTTCCCTGCAAATACATTTCTGCAATATGGTACAATTTCTGTCCAACAGGGATTGATGTATCATATCCAACAGAATAACCGTCCGTATTTTCAGATGTCTTTCCGCCTCTTTCGTTTTCCTGAAAAAGAGCTTCACACATTTCACATAAGGCTGCCTTTGCTTCTGCCATCCATGCACCGGATTCCATCCTGTTGAATGTGTAATGGTTCAGTCTCGCTCTTACTTTCAGTTCAAGTGACTGCCACCGGCTTTCCGGGATCATATTGCCTCCATATACATCCAAATAATACGTATACGTTACTTCCATATCATGCTCCTTTTACGGTGTGAACATAGATTCCTGATTTCTTATTATCCTTGCATTCAGCAATACCTACTGTACGGTATCCGAATTTCCATGCATCAGCATTCTGATTCTGATCAGGAGCGATAATCTTTGATACGGTATGCTTCTGATACTGGATCAGTGCCTGCTTGTCCAAAACCATAAAATTCATATCCAATGCACCTGCCGCCTTTGTAAAGCCGCCTGCTCCTTTAGCTGTAAGTCCGATCTTGCTGAAAAATCTGCTTCTCGGAACTTTTACAATTCCGGCAAATCCTTCCATTGCTTTCTTTGATGCTGTAGTGTCGAGATCATCAATCATTCCGGCAAGTGTCGGACTGATAAACAGATAGCACGTTGCAAGATTGGCTTCTGAATCTTCGATCGCTGTTCTTGCCGCACGAACAGCTGCAAGAGCTGCTTTTCCTGTTGATAAATCTTCGTTTACAGTTGTGACTTCGGAAATCTGTGCATATGATGCAAGCCTCCATGCATCAATTTCAGGAACAACCTTTGTTCTCAGGAACTCACTGGATAATCTTCCAAATGCAAGCCCTGCAGATTCAATGTTATCCATAGCATCCACGGTGAACATACGTCCTCTGTCATAAGAACACTTCTTTGTCTCATAGTCCAGTGTTACGCCACCATCCTCGTATCCGGCTGCCTTGTCGTAATTTGCAAGTCCATCCATGTCCATTTTCGGGATCAGGATCTCATTTGCATTTGCTCCCTGCTTTACCATTTCGTTTGGTCCATCCAAAACTGAGGTCAGGGATGATAATTTATACACCTCATCCAAAAGTGTTGAGTACTGCTTCCTTAATGTGATTGTATTCGGCATTTCATTTCTCCTCTTCTCTTTTTAGTTCTTCTCCGGCAATCCCATAGCTGCACGTAGTGAAACCATACTGTCTGCATCTGTTCCACTGCCGCCGCCAAGACTTCCGACCTGGTTGTTGATAGGTTCATCTGCGCCGAAAAGATATCCGTCTGATTTCTTCACATCTTCCAATGCTTTCTTGATATCTTCCGACTGATTCTTTGACCCTTTCAGAGATTCCATATCAAGCATTGCAATAACTGCCTTTTCATTTCTTCCCCCGGCAGCTTTGATTGCTGTCTTAACGGAATCCGTAAATACACGTTCTGCTTCTTTTGCTGCACATTCATCCTCTTTTGCTTTCAGATCTCCCTGAAGCTTTGTGATCTGTCCCTGCAGATCCTTCACGTCAACGCCTTCAAACTCCTCCAGTTTTGTATTCACTGTATCGAGCTGGGTTTTATAATTGTCACGCTCTCCTTCAGCCTTTCGGGTCTTTTCCTTTTCTGCGTTTACATCTTTTCCATTCTCCTCCATAATTTTGTTGATTGTCTCCTGCTCTAAACCAAGAGCTTTCAGAAATTCTGTCTTCATGTTACTTCTCCTTTCCGTATTAGGTTATTTTTAGGCGTGTAACCAGCCGCCACGAACTGACTATTTTAGGTCTGATCATCTGACCAAAAGAAAAACACCCCTCAGGGTGTCTCTTACAAAAATGTTATACAGTTATATTCCCGGTTGATATCTGTCAATCCAAGAAACCACGAATCCAGCAGCAACTTTCCTCTGTCAGAAAGCCGCTCCCATTCGATTACGGTTCTTCCGCTCCCGGTATCTGCCCTGATCCGGTCACCTGTCAGATCATTCAGCGAATTGATCAGGTTGCAGGTGAGAGCGGATACCGCTGCACATGCCCGGTCAATCCCGTCTGAACCTTTCCGGCAGGCATGACCGGTCATGTGGATACTGTTTGATGTAATTCTTATTTCAATCACTAGATCACCTCCTGAAAATGAGTACAAAAATACCACTCACTCTCTCGAATGGGTGGTATCTATTCAATTTGTTTCATTTCATCTTCTATTTCTTCTCTTTTCCAACCTTCCTCTGAGAGAATATCTAAGATTTCTTCCGGCTCACACAATATCTCTTCCAATTTCCAAATTCTTTCACGCAAGTGTGTTCTTCTGACGGCAAATTCTATTTCTTCATCAGAATCCCCTAGCCTTCTAAAAACATCTTTCATTTCCTCATCTTCAATTTCCTGAAGTTTTTTATCGATATCAGGTGTATCTGGGTCAAACATTGTCATTATAATCCCTCCATGATTTCTTCGAGTATTTCACCAAAGATTCTTGCTGCTTCTCGTGGTTTTTTACTAGTCATATATTCAGAAAAACATTCCGCAAAGAACTCTCGCTCATTTTTGTAAGCGTATTCTGAAATATGCTTTGTGATGAATTCCTTTTTAGAAAAATCTAACGCATCGTTCAGTTCTCGTCCTTTGTAGCCCATTCTAGTCCAGTCTGCACGCTCCGCACGTGTATAATCAAAATATCCTAATCTTTGTAAGACTTCTCTCCTAACTGCTACGCTCGTCCTTGTTACACCATATTTTTCTATCTTTCCTCCATATATACCTTTCCATGTAAGGTAACCATCTAACTGATGTCCCATTTCATGAACGATTATACTGTCGGCGGTAGTTCCAAGTGGAGAAAATCCAATTTTTATATAATGCTCATATTTTTTCTTTAACTTTTCGTAATCCGAAAAATAGGAACTAAGTTTAATAACACCATGCATAGAACTGCTTGAGGCAATCGACTTCAAATCTGAATCATATATAATTTTATTTGTATATCCTTTGAGCTGCGGAAATTTGTCAAATACTTTCTTAATTCCATTATATACCGATTTTCTTGATTTTTCATCAACTTTACTGAAATCAATTTTATCCTTACCGATACCCATTACTTTTGATAATTTTGACTTTTCAAACAAGTTATCTGTACTGGAGGCTTTTATAACCATTTTTCTGGATATTTTTCCAGGTGCAACCCTGCCTTTCATATCCAAATAAATTCTTTCACGTTCCTGTTTAAGTCCCATTTTCTTCGAGAACCTTGCATACTCATCTAACTGTCCTTGGTACTTACATCGAGCTAACATAACATCATCCGGATCAGCACCGCCTTTTTGCAATAGCTGCACCTTTTCACGCTGTGCCCGCATAGCAGTTTCCATTTGACGCTGCCGTTGTTTTGCTTCGTAAAGAGTGTATTCTTTACCACGGAACTCGGTCGGCTCGCTTTCTTTCCGATTCTGTTCGTCTAGCCAGTCATCCGTATAAGCTCGTACCGATACACCGGGAACAAAAGGGAAGTAAGTATGGTAGCAGTTTGCTCCACATAGTCCGGTTACTGTACCGAGTCCACAGACATCATACAATTGCTGTTGACTCCACACTCTGCCCTGCCATATCGTATGCGTTGGTCTCGCCCCTGCGTGCCATTCCACTTCAAAATATTCCGTACCGAGCTTTTCAGCATTATATTCCGCAATCTTCCCAGAAAGCTGTGTCAGTCCGGTCATGACAGCCCGTCTTGCTGCGACCTCGATTCGATTTGCATACCCCGATGAATATTCTATCTGCCGAAGTCCACTATTCGTAAGCTGAGTGACTACCCGCCGGAGAACTGTATTATAATCAAACGCTCCTGTGACAATGTCCATGCAGGCATTATTGAGATACCCACTGCTTTCAATGTTTCATGACCGTCTATGATACGGTACACGAATTTTATAGTTGTATAGTTAATGCGGGTAGTCAGCCAACTGGGAGCCATCATGTCCGCATCTTTTGTTACTGTATATGATTTCATAACATCCATCTAAAAATGGTATAAAAATACCACTCACTCCGAAGAATGGGTGGTATCAGTTATTTTCGTATATACTATCGTGTACTTTTTGAGCCTTTCGTCCAAAGTTGTTATAGTCATAATAATCCGGTAGTTCAAAACCTTTTTCATCTATAAGATTACTAATAGCATCAAGAACTTTTCTTACATCCGTTTCACTTAATAACTCATCGGAATTTTGGAAATTGTCTTTTATAAATTTTCTATCATCGTCTGTGAATATCATTTTATCCCCCATCTTTCTGTGGTGTAGCTTGAATTAGTTTTTTGTCTGTTATACTAATAACAACAGATGCTCGCTTTCCGAAATATTTTTGTCGCTCATCACCGTCACTCATTACTATTTTATCACCAAATCCAATTGGATTTTCAAGTGCGTCTTTAACATCCTGCACAGGAGTACCAAGCCTCATTCCAGGATGAGTTGTTGATACGTGTAAAAACTAAGGATGAACTTGTGCAGCGTATCTATAGATACTTCGATGAAGTAAACGAACAACCTGTCGTATATCACTGGAAGTATAAGCTTGAAGAAATTAATTCAAGTGAAGAGGTGGTGGTTGATACGTTGCCAATTCAAAAGTCCAGTTAATTAATAACGGTTATACTAGTAATAGCACATAAAAAACTCCTAAAAAAGAAGAAAAAATTGACTAAGATATATATCGTGGTATATACTGACATTAAGAAAAAGAAAGGGGTGACGTATCATGATGACAGCAAAAGTTTTTGAAAATGGAAGAAGTCAGGCAGTAAGGCTTCCAAAAGAATGCAGATTTGCCACTGATGAGGTAGTTGTAAATAGAATTGGTGACATTGTGTTACTTATGCCAAATACAAACCGTTGGAGTTCTTTTCTCCAAGCGGTAGATCTGTTCTCTGATGATTTTATGGAGACAGGAAGAAATCAGGGAATGGAACAGGAAAGGGAAGAACTATGAGATATATGTTGGATACGAATATCTGTATCTATGCGATTAAGAAAAAGCCGGAGGAAGTGTTCAGGCGATTACAACAACATGATCCATCAGAAGTATGTATTTCAGCAGTCACCTATGCAGAATTAATGCATGGCGTGGAAAAAAGTAAAGCGGTGGAAAAGAATCGCCTTGCCCTCACGTTATTACTGGCCAACATTGAGATTCTGGATTTTGACAGTTTGGCTGCGGAAAGTTATGGAAAGATCCGGGCTGATTTAGAAAAAGCAGGAACACCAATCGGTCCATTGGACATGATGATTGCCGGTCATGCACAGTCATTAGGATATACGGTTGTTACAAATAATACAAAAGAATTTGATCGGGTAAAATCATTGAAAGTTGAAAATTGGGCAAATTAGTTGGAAGGGATGATTCTTCGGAATCGTCCCTTTTTTCACATGGTATCAAAATTAATTTTGATACCATGTGAAAAGGAGATCAGAACAAAAATTTTCTTTCAAAGGGAAATCTTCCTTTTTCGTGTACCATTCCCACCCTTTTCCGATCCATTCCGAATCTCCTTTTCCCTGCCCGTCTCAGGGAGAAAAAAGAGGAAAGTCCGCAGGCTTTTCTGAATTAAAGAAACCGCTCTAACCCGCTTTAGCAAAGCGGGGATTTTTTTCTTTAAAACAGTTCTTTTATACTACCGTTCCTGTTATGCAAATATGAAAATTTCCGTTATTAAAAATGTGAGGAGGCTGTAAAAAAACTCCCCTTAAACTTAGAGTATAATTATCATTGGCAAAAATAAAGGGAAGAGATCGAAACCTCTTCCCAATCATACAGATTTATCTTATTGTTTAATTGACGAGAAAAAACATAAGGAGTCTGTATGATGAATTCAATGATAAAGGAAAATGGTGTAACATTCAAGGAGTTAGAGAAAAATATTTATGCATGGGTCTGCCAGATCGGAAGAGAGTTCACAAAAGAATTCCTGGAACGGTATGACCGGATGCTGATGGAGGACAGGGACAAGAAGAAGTACCGGAATAAAGGTGCCAGACAGACAACCGTAAAAACCGTGTATGGTGAAGTGACTTATCAGAGAATGGTCTATGAGGTAATAGAGGAAGATGGCACCAAACGTTTTGTGTATCTTTTGGATGAAACACTGGAACTGGACCATGTGGGGCTGATTTCAACAAACATGGCAGAATTGCTGGTAAAAGGGATCACGGAGCTGTCTTACAGGGAATGTGCCGCGAAAGTCAGCGAGATGACAGGACAGACCATCAGTGCAATGGGAGTATGGAACGTCATCCAGGCGTTAGGGGAAAAGGTCTACAATGAAGAAGCAACGCTGACAGAAGAATATAAGAAAGGTCATGTAAAAGGGGAAAAAGAAGTTCCTGTCCTGTTTGAAGAAGCAGATGGAGTTTATATCAAACTGCAGGGCAAAGACAGAAAAAAGGAAAAGCAGGATAAGGCAGAGATCAAGATAGGGATCGCTTATGATGGCTGGAGAAAAACCGGTCCGGAGCGTTATGCCCTGGAAAATAAAGTAGTAGTTGCTGGTTTTTCAAAAGCAAAAGAATTCCAGGAATACCGGGAGGCAGTGATCGCACAGGAGTTCAATCTGGATGAAGTAAGCCAGAGGATCTTAAATGCAGAGGGGGCATCGTGGATTAAGAAAGTAAAAGATAAGAGTACGTGCTTCCAGTTAGACCCGTTCCATCGGAACAAAGAGGTAAAAGAAAAGATCCATGAAAGGGCAGTGCGGGAAGCTGTTTTAGAACTTCTGAGGGAAGAAGAGATCGAAGAAGTATTCCGGTATCTGGAGATTTACTGGAACAGTCTGAGTGACGATGATGAGATTCAGGACGTGGAAGAACTGATCCGGTATTACGAGAATAACCGGGAAGGGCTCCTGCCATACCAGTCGCAGGGGCTTGACCTGCCGGAACCACCAGAAGGGCTGGAATACCGGAACATGGGAACAATGGAGAACCATGTGTGGAGTGTAATTGCAAAGCGGATGAAACACGGGCACAGGAGTTGGAGCCGGAGGGGTGGGAATCATCTGGCAAAAATTCTGGCGAAGAAATGCAGTGGGAAACTGTATGAAGTAACGGAACGTCTGAGAAGCCCAGTATTTGAAGAAGAAAAAGTAGAAGAATTATATGGAGAGATCCTGATGTCGGCGAAAGCACCGAAGAAAGAAGGAAAAGGATACGAATATCCGGTGATGGGTCATGTGGTCGGACTGGACGGAAAGATACAGGGGGAGAGAAAGCGATTGCTACACATGGCTGGATATTAGAAATTAGTGTAGAAACAGGACTATTTCAACAAAAGGATAAATCAAAAAGAAAGTTGCCAACGATTACTTGACAGTAACAAACGGAACCGGAAACTTTTGGAATATTGAAAGTTATAGTGCTGTGCGTTATAATCGAGAGAAAGTAGATGGGGAGTTATTTAAATGATCACGATAGAAAAAAAGTCATTGGCAGGGTATTCGTTCATTGATTTATTTGCAGGACTGGGCGGATTCAGAATTGCACTGGAGTCGCTGGGGGCGAAGTGTGTGTATTCAAATGAATGGAATGTTCCGGTGCAAAAAGTTTATGCAGATAATTTTGGCGATATTCCGGAAGGCGATATTACGCAGGTAGATGAGAATACAATACCGGATCATGATATCCTCTGTGCCGGATTCCCATGCCAGGCGTTTTCGATCAGCGGGAAGCAGCGGGGGTTTGAGGACAGCAGGGGTACGTTATTTTTTGATGTTGCGAGAATTGTAAAAGCAAAGAAACCGAAAGTCGTCTTTATGGAGAATGTAAAAAATTTTGCTACTCATGATCATGGAAAGACCTTAGAGGTTGTCAAAAGAACGATGGAAACGCTCGGATATACATTTTATCAGAAAGTGCTGAATGCTGTTGACTATGGCATACCTCAAAAGAGAGAAAGAATTTATATGGTTTGTTTCAGGAATGATCTGGGGATTACGGGATTCAGCTATCCAAAACCGTTTAAACTGACCCGGCATGTGGAAAATTTTCTTCTTGATGATGAAGAAATGGTCAAAGATCTGTATGTGGAAAGACCTGATACTTATTTCAATGGGATTGAGGACGATCAATACAGTAATAAGTCGATCCGACTGGGCATTGTTAATAAAGGTGGACAGGGAGAAAGAATTTACAGCACAAAGGGAATCGCGATCACGCTCTCTGCATCCGGTGGCGGTGTTTTTGCCAAGACGGGCGGATATTTGATCAATGGAAAGACGAGAAAACTTCATCCCCGTGAATGTGCCAGAATTATGGGATATCCCGACACGTATAAGATTTCTGACAGTAAAAGTCAAGCATATAAGCAGTTTGGCAATTCAGTAGTTATTGATGTTTTGCAGCTTATTGGTGAGGAAATAGGGGCAGTGTTAGAAAGATCTGGATTAGAGAGATCAGAATCCTGCCAGAAAAAATAATATAGTCATTTCCGTAGGTGATAACATATCTGACATTCTTTTCCTGATAGTGTCCTATGATCCAGTCGGAAAATATCGGTGATTCAATGTCAAGTGCTTCTCCTGGTTTCATTTCATCTTTCCTTTCTGGGTGATGTTTCTTATGTGACACTTCCTATGTGACACTTCCTATGTGGCGTTTCTATGTGACGAGGGGAACTTCCCCTTTTAACATGTTCAGATCTCTGTTATTATTATGATGTTGGGGGAAGGTCTTTCACTCACTTATGAGCAAACCCACGTGGTTTCAGACCTTTTGACCCTGGCACCATTATACTAATGAGCGGAGAGATAGAGGAGAAAATTTATGAAAAAGCAAAGAGAGTCGTTCAAGAGCCAGTGGGGCTTTATTTTAGCGTGCATTGGTTCATCTGTCGGTATGGGGAATATCTGGATGTTCTCGACAAGAGTTTCATCCTATGGAGGAGGATCATTTTTGATCCCTTATTTTATCTTTGTGGCACTGGTCGGATTTACCGGGGTGATCGGAGAGATGAGTTTCGGGCGTGCAACAAGATCCGGCCCGGTAGATGCGTTTGGAATCGCATGTGAGCGGAAAGGAAAAAGAAAGTACGGGGAAGCGTTGGGGATGATCCCGGTACTTGGGGCAATGGCGATGGCAATCGGTTATACGGTTGTGATGGGATGGATCCTGAAGTATGCAGTGGGAACGTTTACAGGAAAGACACTTGCACCGAAGGGTGTGGAGGAATTTAGCGGAGCATTTGGAAGTATGGCATCCGCATTTGGAAATAATGGCTGGCAGATTGCCGCACTGATCTTATGTATGGGGATTCTGATGCTGGGAGTTGTCAGTGGAATCGAGAAAGCAAATAAGTTTATGATGCCGTTATTTTTCGGGCTGTTCGTGATCCTTGCAGTTTATGTAGCATTCCAGCCGGGGGCAGCAGAAGGATATAAATATATTTTCAGAATCGATCCAAAGGCGCTGGCAGATCCGGTAACATGGATCTTTGCGTTAGGACAGGCCTTCTTTTCACTGTCCGTTGCGGGAAATGGAACACTGATTTATGGATCTTATTTGTCGGATGAGGAAAATATTCCTGCGGCAGCAGCAAGAGTCGCTTTCTTCGATACACTTGCTGCTATACTTGCAGCACTGGTTATCATTCCGGCAATGGCAACCACAGGGGCAAAGTTAGATCAGGGAGGACCGGGACTTTTATTTATTTTCCTTCCGCATCTGATTCAGTCGATGCCGGGAGGGCCGGTGATCGCAATGATCTTTTTCGTGGCAGTCCTGCTGGCGGGTCTGACTTCGCTGATCAATTTATATGAAGCACCGATTGCAACTGTACAGGAGAAGCTGCATCTTGGAAGAGTCCAGGCGTGTGCAGTGATCGCGGTCATCGGAGCGGTGATTTCGGTTGTGATCCAGGGAATTGTATCCGACTGGATGGATGTGCTGTCGATTTATATTTGTCCGCTTGGAGCAGGGCTTGCCGGGATTATGTTCTTTTGGTTATGCGGAAAAGATTATGTGGAAGAGCAGATCAATAAAGGAAGGGAAAAGCCATTTACGAAATGGTTTGTACCGGTTTGCAAATACCTGTATATTCCAGTCTGCTTTTTAGTGCTGATTCTGGGAATCGCACTGGGCGGAATCGGGTGATGCAGTTTACATTTATTAAAAGTATAAAAATAGATACATGTGTAAAAGCGAGATTCAGAAGGTAGACACAAAGAGAAAATTTGTATATAATAAATCAGTTAATAGGTATAAAAGAACATACGTGATTTTTCTTGATTTGGCTTCCAACTTCATATAGAACTTGGGAGCTTTTATACTGTAAAGAGAATCCGTTGGCATCATTGTCGGGGACTTTTGACCCCAACATCAGAATATATTCAGAATGAGTGCGGAAGGAAATGAGCAGATGATTACGGCACTATAAAGCAGGAAAGACTGCAGGATGGAAGGCAAGAATGAGAGCCCGTTATATGAATGACAGGATAAGAACTCCATTAAAAAAGAAGAGAAAAAGGGAGAAGAACAATGGAATTATGGGACATTTATGATGCAAAGAAGAAACCGACCGGACGGACAATGAAGAGAAATGACTGGTGTCTGAAAGATGGAGAATATCATTTGACGGTACTGGGAGTCATTACAAGACCGGATGGAAAATATCTCATCACAAAGAGAGTTATGACAAAGGCATGGGCAGCAGGCTGGTGGGAAGTATCCGGTGGTGCGGCACAGGCAGGAGAGTCTTCTTATGAGGCAGTTTTAAGAGAGGTCAGGGAAGAGACAGGACTGGATGTGAGTGGAGCAGAAGGGGGTTATGTCTTTACCTATAAGCGGGAAAATCCGGGAGAGGGCGATAACTATTTTGTGGATGTTTACCGGTTTACCATGAATATAAAGGAAGAGGATCTGCATTTGCAGACAGAAGAAACGGACGGATATATGTTCGCTTCAAAAGAACAGATTGAAGCTTTTGCGAAAGAGGGAATATTCCTTCATTATGACAGCATAAAGCAGGTGTTTAAATGATGCCAGGGTCAAAAGGTCTAAGCCCACATGAGCTTGCTCATAGGTGGGTGAAAGACCTTAGAACCCTGGCATCTTTAAGTTAAGTATACCATATCTGTTCCGGCTCTTTCTGCACAATTTTAAGAAAAAGAGAAGGAATTTGTGGATAACTTCCTCAAATTCCTTCTCTGATGTTGAAAAGTTTTTAAAAGACAGAAATTATTTGTCTAATGGCTTGCCTGTCAGCATCTCATAAGCCTGAAGATACTTGTCGATCGTCTTGTCAACAATCTCCTGAGGCAGTGTCCAGTCATTGCCCGGATTTGCCTTGAGCCAGTCGCGGGCAAACTGCTTGTCAAAGGATGGCTGACCATGTCCCGGTTCATATCCTTCTGCAGGCCAGAAACGGGAGCTGTCAGGAGTGAGCATTTCGTCACCGATCACCAGATCACCATTTTCATCCAGGCCGAACTCAAATTTAGTATCGGCAATGATGATTCCTTTGCTCAGTGCGTATTCAGCACATTTTTTATAAAGGGCAATCGTATTGTCACGAAGCTTTTCAGCGTATTCGCGTCCCTTGCCCGGAAAATATTTCTCAAGGTGATCTACGCTCTGCTCAAAGGAAATATTCTCATCATGGTCACCAATCTCTGCTTTTGTGGATGGTGTGTAGATTGGTTCAGGGAGTTTATCAGATTCTCTGAGTCCCTCCGGCAGTGTGATGCCGCATACGGTACCATTCTCCTGATAACTTGCCCAGCCGCTTCCGGTGATATAACCACGTACGATACACTCGATCGGGAGCATATTGAGCTTGCGGCACATCATGGACTTGCCTTCATATTTCTCCTGCTGGAAAAACTCCGGCATATCCTTTGTATCAACAGAGATCATGTGGTTTGGAAGGATATCTTCTGTCAGATCGAACCAGAATTTGGACATCTGGGTCAGAACAGTTCCTTTCTTTGTAACTTCATTGTTCAGGATGACATCGAAGCAACTGATACGGTCAGTTGCAACCATGATCAGACTGTCCCCATTGTCATAGATCTCTCGTACTTTACCTTCTTTGATTGGTTTTAATTCCTGCATTTTCTCACCTCATCATACGTTTGTCATAAACTTCAAAGTAACCGTATCACCAGCCAATGCAGTCTGTCAAGATAGATTTGGGGATGCATATATAACGAAAATGAATAGGTGGTTATAAGTGCGGTTTTTCCTGTTAAAATTGGGCATAAATAGGGAGTGAGATGCTGCCGGTTCGGCAAATGTGGATAATGGATTTCAAAAAGAAGCTGTGCTATACTGAACAGTGGCTGAAAATCGGGGCGGGTCACAAGGTCATTCTACCACTAGTGTGCGAGCACACGTGGTGTCAGATCTTTTGACCCTGGTATCATTTAAATAGTTAGTTCTATGGATTGAGACAGGGAATCAGGGGGGAATCTTTAATCTTAATTTATTTTAGAGGAGGATTCTCAAGATGTGTGGAATAGTTGGATATGTAGGAACAGAACAGGCGGCACCAATTTTGCTTGCAGGGTTGTCGAAACTGGAATACCGCGGATATGACTCCGCAGGAATTGCCATTCGCAACGAGGATACAGGAGATATAACTGTAGTCAAAGCAAAGGGCCGCCTGAAAATTTTATCTGAAAAGACGAATGAGGGTCACGCAGTACCGGGAACGTGTGGTATCGGCCATACTCGCTGGGCAACGCACGGAGAACCATCAGAGAACAATGCCCATCCGCATTGCACAGATGACAAGTCGGTGGTACTTGTTCATAATGGTATTATTGAAAATTATCAGGAATTAAAAGATAAGCTGATTAAGTCGGGATATGCATTTTATTCCCAGACTGATACGGAGATTGCGGTGAAGCTGGTCGATTATTATTATAGGAAGACAGGGACTCCGCTGGAGGCGATTTCCAGAGCAATGCTGCGAATCAGAGGATCTTATGCTTTTGGGATTATGTTCCATGATCATCCGGGGAAGATATTTGCAGCAAGAAAAGACAGTCCGTTGATTATTGGAAAGAGTCAGACCGGATGTCTCATCGCATCGGATGTTCCGGCAATTCTTGATAAGACAAGGAATGTATACTATATCGGAAACCATGAGATTGCGGAGCTTTCTCAGGATGAGATCCATTTTTATAATATCGACAGAGAAGAGATCCAGAAGGAACAGGTTGAGATCAAGTGGGATGCGGAGTCGGCAGAAAAGGGCGGATATGAGCATTTTATGCTGAAAGAGATCCATGAGCAGCCGAGAGCAGTCCGTGATACGATTGGTGCATATGTGAAGGATGGAAAGATCGATCTTTCCGAAACCGGACTTACCGATGAAAAGCTGCAGGAGATAGAGAGAATCTATATTGTCGCGTGTGGTTCTGCTTATCATGTTGGCATGGTAGGAAAATATGTGATTGAAGAACTGGCAGATATTCCGGTGGAAGTTGATCTTGCATCAGAATTTCGTTACCGGAATCCAAAGCTTGTGAAAAATTCACTGGTTGTGATCGTCTCTCAGTCCGGTGAGACGGCAGACAGCCTTGCAGCACTCCGCCTTGCGAAAGAACGCAAGATTCCGGTACTTGGTATCGTGAACGTAGTGGGTTCCAGCATTGCGAGAGAAAGTGATTATATTCTTTATACTTATGCAGGCCCTGAGATCTCGGTTGCCACGACAAAGGCATACAGTACCCAGTTGATCGCAATGTATCTGCTGGCGATCCAGGCGGCAAAGGTGAAGGATGTGATCTCGGAGGAACGGTATGCAGCCCTGATCGAAGAGCTTGGCACACTCCCTGAGAAGATACAGAAGACGTTGGATGACAAGGAGCGTATCCAGTGGTTCGCAAGCAAGTATGCAAATGCAAAGGATGTTTTCTTTATCGGAAGAGGAATTGATTATGCCATCAGTATGGAAGGCAGCCTGAAGATGAAGGAGATCAGTTATATTCATTCGGAGGCTTACGCAGCAGGAGAGCTGAAGCATGGAACGATCAGTCTGATCGAGGATGGTATCCTGGTAGTCGGTGTTGCGACGCAGGCAGCTCTTTTTGAAAAGACGATCAGCAATATGGTGGAGGTCAAGAGCCGTGGAGCTTATCTGATGGGGCTGACGACCTATGGAAATTATAATATTGAAGATACGGCAGATTTCGCAGTTTATGTACCGCAGACCGAATCATTCTTTGCAACCAGTCTTGCAATCGTACCGTTGCAGCTAATGGGCTATTACGTCAGTGTGGCAAAAGGACTGGACGTTGATAAGCCGAGAAATCTCGCAAAGTCTGTTACGGTTGAATGACAAGTTTCAGAGTGACGGCAAAGGCGAATAAAAAAATTTCCTGTTGTGGCAGGGCAGATAAATAAAGAGTTTAAAAAAGACCGCAGATGTGGAGTGATAGTACTTCCTTTACCGGATGTCCGGGAAAGAGGATGTATAGCAGAGAAGAGTCCATATTTGCGGTCTTTCTTACTTTTTGAAAAGTTGAATCGTGTCTGTCATGCTTTACCCAGATTTAACAATCGCCCGATTTTACATTTAACAATCGTCTTTTATCATAAATATCGTGGTCAGGGGGAAAATGAAAAAGTACCCAAAGACCAGAAAAGAGATTGGGACGAAAAGAGTCCGATATGAAAAAGGAGATTAAAAAATGAAAATGAAAAAAATTGCCGCAGCGGTAATGATGGTAAGTATGGTAGCAGTAACAGCAGTTGGATGTGGAAGTAGCAATGGCACAGATACAAAAGGTGCAGATGCAAATCAGTCAGATGCAACTTCCGACTGGGATGAGACAAGTGATGTTACGATCGTTTCCCGTGAGGATGGTTCAGGTACAAGAGGAGCCTTCATTGAGTTGTTCGGAATTGAAGAGAAGCAGGATGACGGAACAAAAGTTGACATGACAACAACAGATGCACAGATTACAAATAATACTTCTGTTATGCTGACAACAGTTGCAGACAATGAGTATGCGATCGGTTATGTGTCACTTGGTTCTCTGAATGACAGTGTAAAAGCACTGAAGATTGACGGAGCAGAAGCAACTGCAGAGAATATCGAGAACGGTTCATACAAAGTATCCAGACCGTTTAATATCGCAGTAAAGAAAGATCTTAATAACGAAGTTGCAAAAGACTTTATGAGCTTTATCATGAGTACAGAAGGACAGAAAGTAGTAGCAGATGAGAAGTATATTGCTGTTGCAGATGTAAAAGATTATGCAGGAACAAAGCCTTCAGGAAGCTGTGTAGTTGGTGGTTCTTCTTCTGTATCCCCTCTGATGGAGAAACTGATCGAGGCTTACAAAGCTGTCAACCCGAATGCAAGTATCGAGCTTCAGACATCCGATTCTACAACAGGTATGACTTCTACGATTGAGGGAAGTTATGATATTGGTATGGCATCCAGAGAACTGAAAGATGAAGAAGCAGCAGAGCTTGAGCCTACAGTGATTGCTACAGACGGAATCGCAGTAATCGTAAACAATGCAAATCCGCTGGATGAGCTGTCAGCCGATCAGGTAAAAGATATTTATGTGGGAAATGTATCTACATGGGATGAGATCACAAAATAATTGACAAAGAAAGTGATTTGACACGATCTTGACAGATTAAGAGGAAAAAAGAATGAAATCAAAAGCAGTGACTGAGAAGGTCATGCAGGGAGTCTTCTTTATTGCCGCCTGTACTTCGGTGCTGGCGGTAGCTCTTATTTGCATCTTTCTTTTTGCAAATGGAATCCCTGCGATCAGAGAAATTGGATTTGTAAAATTTATCACCGGAGATATTTGGCGTCCGGGAAATAAGCTGTTCGGAATTTTTCCGATGATCATCGGAAGTATTTACGTGACAGCGGGAGCGATCATTTTCGGAGTTCCGATCGGAATCCTTACCTCGGTATTTATGGCAATGTATTGTCCAAAGAAAATTTATAAACCACTGAAAGCGGCAACAGAGCTGCTGGCAGGAATCCCATCGGTTGTCTACGGTTTTTTCGGACTGGTCGTAATAGTTCCGATGATCCGCGATTTTGGAAAATGGATGAAAATGATGGGACTGGTAGAGAAATCAGGGGATGGAAAAGGCGTGCTGACAACTTCGATCATACTAGGCATGATGATTCTTCCAACGATCATCGGAACAACAGAAAGTGCCATGCGGGCTGTACCGGAGCAGTATTATGAAGGTGCATTGGCTCTGGGAGCAACGCATGAGAGAAGTATTTTTACCGTGATCATCCCGGCCGCAAAATCAGGAGTGATCGCAGGAATTGTGCTGGGAATCGGACGTGCGATCGGAGAGACGATGGCAGTGATCATGATTGTTGGAAATCAGCCGAGACTGGTTTCAAATATGCTTTTGGGAATGCGTACACTGACCGGAAATATCGTCATTGAAATGGGCTATGCAACCGGATTGCACAGAGAAGCACTGATTGCTACCGGGGTTGTCTTATTTGTCTTTATCCTGATTATTAACTTTAGTGTGGCATTGTTGAAGAGGAGGGGTGAACATGAATGAGAATGCTGTGAACTGTTTGTCGGCACGCGACAAGATGCGTTCGTACCTGAAGCATCCGGGATCATTCGTCCTAATGCTTCTGGTCATGCTGGCAGCCTTGGTGACATTTGCAGTGCTGATCTTTCTGATTATCTATATTCTGGTCAACGGTCTGCCGTATATGAAACCGTCCCTGTTCTCGTTACATTATACATCGGAGAACGCTTCGGTTATTCCGGCGTTAGTTAATACGGTAGTGATGACCCTGCTTTCCTTGCTTATTGCAGTTCCGTTTGGAATCTTCTCAGCCGTTTTTCTGGTGGAATATGCAGGAAGAGGAAACAAATTTATTGACGTGATCCGTCTGACAACGGAAACTCTGTCGGGAATCCCGTCAATCGTATATGGCCTGTTCGGTATGTTGTTCTTTGTGAATGCACTGCACTGGGGATTTTCAATCCTGGCAGGAGCGTTTACCTTATCCATTATGATTCTTCCATTAATTATGAGAACAACGGAAGAAGCTTTAAAATCGGTTCCGGACTCCTACCGGGAAGGAAGTTTCGGACTGGGAGCAGGCAAGCTGAGGACGGTATTTAAGATCGTACTTCCAAGTGCAGTTCCGGGAATCCTGGCAGGTGTCATCCTTGCCATCGGAAGGATCGTGGGAGAGACAGCAGCCTTGATCTATACGGCGGGAACGGTAGCACAGATCCCGAAAAATGCGTTTGGGTCGGGTCGTACGCTGGCAGTGCATATGTATATGCTTTCCAGTGAAGGTCTGTATATGAACCAGGCGTATGCAACGGCAGTGATCCTGCTGATCCTGGTTGTCGTGATCAATACTTTATCGGGCATGATCGCAAAGCGGCTGACGAAAAAATAGAGAGGAAAAAAGAATGTCGAAGTTAAGTATCAAAAATCTGGATTTATATTATGGTGATTTTAAAGCTCTCAAGAATGTGAATCTCGAAATCGAGGCGAATAAGATCACTGCTTTTATCGGCCCTAGCGGATGTGGTAAATCTACATTGTTAAAGTCGATCAACCGTATGAATGACCTTGTGGAGGGATGTCGTATTAACGGGGAAATTCTTCTTGACGGACAGAATATCTTCAAAGGAATGGATGTCAATCTGCTCAGAAAAAGAGTTGGAATGGTTTTCCAGAAGCCAAATCCATTTCCAATGAGCATTTATGACAACATTGCTTATGGACCAAAAACACATGGAATCCGGTCAAAAGCAAAGCTGGATGATATTGTAGAAAAGTCACTGAGAAATGCGGCAATCTGGGAAGAATGTAAGGATCGTCTGAAAAAGAGTGCATTGGGAATGTCGGGGGGACAGCAGCAGAGACTGTGTATCGCCCGTGCATTGGCAGTAGAACCGGAAGTTCTGCTGATGGATGAACCGACATCCGCACTGGATCCGATTTCTACATCCAAGATTGAAGACCTTGCGATGGAACTGAAAAAAGATTATACTATTGTCATGGTTACGCACAATATGCAGCAGGCAGTCCGTATCTCTGACAATACGGCGTTTTTCCTTCTGGGAGAAGTCATTGAATATAATAATACAGAGACTTTATTCTCCGTTCCGGCGAATAAAAAGACAGAGGATTATATCACAGGGAGGTTCGGTTAAATTATGCGTAATAGATTTGATCAGCAGTTGCATCATCTGGATGAACAGCTTACCCATATGGGAGAATTATGTGAGATTGCAATTTCAAAGGTAACCCAGGCACTGAAAGAGGGAAGTGCCGGACAGGCAAGGGTCGTAGTAGCTGAAGATGAAGAGATCGATCAGATGGAGAAAGAGATTGAGCGTCTGTGTCTGAAGCTTCTGCTCCAGCAGCAGCCGGTGGCAAGAGATTTAAGAAGAATTTCTGCGGCACTGAAAATGATCACAGATATGGAGCGGATCGGGGATCAGACTTCCGATATCGCAGAGATCATTATTTCTGCAAAATATGAGAATGTGGCACAGGATATTGATTTGATCGGTGCAATGGCAACCGGAGTCAGTACGATGGTCAGGGACAGTGTAGTGGCATATGTGGAAAAAGATCTGGAGCTTGCAAGGAAAGTGATGGCTTCGGATGATAAGATTGATGCGTATTTTGATGAGATCCGCGATAAGATGATTGCCTATATCAAAGCAGAGCATGGAGAACAGGGAAACCGGATCTTTGATCTGATCATGGTGACAAAATATCTGGAGCGGATCGGAGATCATGCCACGAATATTGCAGAGTGGGTGGAATTTTCTATTACAGGTGTTCATAAGGACAGTGCTGCACTGCATGAAAGCTAAAGGAGAGTACTGAGATGATTTATTGCGTGGAAGACGATGATAATATCAGAGAGCTGGTAATTTATACTTTGGAGACGACCGGACTCAAAGCAAAAGGGTTTGCGGACGGAGCTGCTTTTATGGAAGCTCTGGCATTTGATACACCGGAGCTGATCCTGCTGGATATTATGCTGCCCGGGGATGATGGAATGGTGCTTTTAAAGAAGCTGAAATCTTCTTCAAAGACAAAGGATATTCCTGTGATCATGGTGACTGCGAAAGGTTCGGAGTATGACAAGGTGATCGGACTGGATTCGGGAGCGGATGATTACGTGACGAAACCATTCGGGATGATGGAGCTTGTATCCAGGATCAAGGCAGTCCTGAGAAGAAGCAGAAAGACGGAAGAAAAATCACAGATTGAGCTTTCCGGAGTCTGCATGAATATCAAAAAGCATGAAGTTACGGTGAATGGAAAGGAAGTAGCTCTCACATTAAAGGAGTTTGAACTGCTTGAAAAGCTGATGTTGAATAAGGGAATCGTCCTGACACGCGACCAGCTTCTGACTGAGATCTGGGGATATGATTTTGACGGTGAGACAAGAACCGTGGATGTCCATGTGCGTACGCTCCGGCAGAAGTTGGGGGAAAAGGGGGATCTGGTCCAGACGGTACGCGGAGTAGGTTATCGAGTGGGAGAAGAACAATGAAGCAGAAGATCCAGAAAAGTATGATGTTGATCTTGCTGGTGACATTATTTCCTTTCTATGTCATCATGACAGTAATTCTGTATAATCAAAATCTCGGAATCCTGGAAAAGGAAGTACAGCAGGAAGCGGCCTATCTCAGCAGCGGTGTGGATGTCGCAGGAGAAGAATATCTGAAAAAATTAGAACCAATGATAAAGGCGGATGAGGACACCCGTCTTACATTTATTTCCCAGAGTGGAGATGTTCTGTATGATTCGGACAGCAGTAAAAAGCTGGAGAACCATAAGTCGAGAGCTGAAGTAAAGCAGGCACTGGCGGAAGGACAGGGGGAGGATATCCGTATGTCGGATACGGTAGGAAAAGAATTATACTACTGTGCGATCCGCCTGGATGATGGAAGTGTGCTGCGGCTTGCCAGACCGATGGACAGCCTGATCCGAACCGCATGGAATATCCTTCCGGTTATGCTGGTCTTATCTGTGATCGGTATCGCACTGGCGTTGTTCCTTGCAAACCGGCAGACGAAGCGTCTGATGGAACCGGTGATGCATCTGGATCTGGAGCATCCTCTGGACAATGTGATCTATCCTGAAATGGTACCGCTTCTGGAAGCCATCGACCGGCAGAATAAAGAAAAAGAAGCGGTCGCGAATATGAGAAAGGAATTTTCGGCAAATGTTTCCCATGAGCTGAAGACACCGCTGACATCGATTTCCGGTTACGCAGAGATCATGATGAACGGGCTGGTACGTGCAGAGGACATCCCTGGATTTTCAAAAAGGATCTATAAGGAAGCACGTCGGCTGATCACATTGGTGGAAGATATCATTAAATTATCGAAACTGGATGAAGAATCAGTAGAACTGGAAAAAGAAGATGTGGAGCTTTATGAGCTGACCCGTGAGATCGTCAGCCGTCTTTCCCCGCAGTGTTCAGAGAAGAAAATTTCAGTGGCTTTGAGTGGAGAACCGGTATTCTGTCATGGAATCCGGCAGATTCTGGATGAGATGATCTATAATATTACTGAGAATGCGATCAAGTATAACCGTGATGGTGGAAGTGTTGCGGTCTGGGTCGGAAATACGCTGGACGGGCCAAAGATTAGTGTGAGCGATACGGGGATCGGAATCCCGGAGGAGCATCAGGAACGGATCTTTGAACGATTCTACCGGGTGGATAAGAGCCATTCAAAAGAGCGTGGCGGTACAGGACTGGGTTTGTCTATTGTGAAGCACGGAGCGATCCTGCATGGAGCGAAGGTTACTGTGAACAGTGAACCGGGCAAGGGAACAAAGATTGAGATCCGGTTCCCGAAAGAGGAAAAAATGAAAAAGGCAGAAGTTCTTTAACGGGCTTTTGTCTTTTTCTTTGCACTTGATGGAAACAGGAGATTGTGCTAGTATAGATATAACACAACAGAGGAAGGGGAAGCGGCATGATATTAGAAATAGATTTTAACAGTGATGAAGCAATTTATATCCAGCTTTGTAACCAGATCATCATGGGGATTGCTACCTCGATGATACATGAAGGAGATTCATTGCCGTCAGTCAGGCAGCTTGCAGATACAGTCGGTGTCAATATGCATACGGTGAATAAAGCGTATAACGTCCTGAAAAGGGAAGGCTATATCAGTCTGGATAAAAGAAGAGGAGCGGTGATCGCACTGGACGTGGATAAGCTGGAGCAGTTGGATGAGATGCGAAGACAGCTTCGGATTGTACTTGCCCGTGGCTGTTGTAAGAATATCTCAAGAAGTGAAGTGCATGAGCTGGTAGATGAGATATTTGATGATTATGAGTGATTAAGAGTAAGTTGAGGAGGTAAAGATGCAGATACCTTATACAAAGCCGATGGAGAATGTGATAAAGCAGGCCGGGAAAATAGCAAGAGAGAGAAAGCATCCTTATATAGGAACAGAGCATCTTCTGCTTGCACTTCGGAAAGAGTATTCAGGAGTAGCCGGACAGGTGCTTGCAAAGAACGGTGTGGATGCAGAAAAGATCTCACGCCTGATCGATGAACTGGTAGCACCGGATGAAGAGGTGAAGGTCAGTACAAGACCAGAGCAGAGTCCGAGATTCCAGTTCCTTTTGAAGAGCAGCGAGCAGGAGTGTGGCAGACTGCATACAGAATATGTCGGAACGGAGCATCTGCTGCTGGCAATGATCCGGGATGTTGACTGTGTAGCGACGCGGATCCTGATCACCTTGAATGTGAATCTTCAGAAGTTATTTCAGGATATTATGTTCGCAGTAGGGATCGATCCCAAAGAATATCAGGACAGCCTTCAGGATGAGCCTCATGGAGGCGGGGCAATGGTGGAACAGTTCTGTACCGATATGACAGCCCGTGCAGAAGAGGGAAAACTGGATCCGGTCATCGGAAGGGAGCCGGAAATGTATCGTCTGATGGAGATCCTGAGCAGAAGGACGAAGAATAACCCCTGTCTGGTAGGAGAGCCTGGAGTTGGAAAGACTGCCATTATCGAAGGACTGGCACAGCAGATCGCATCCGGGTTAGTACCTGAAAAGATGAAAGGAAAGAGGATCTATACGCTGGATCTTCCGGGACTGATCGCAGGTTCAAAATATCGTGGAGAGTTTGAGGAGCGAATAAAAGGACTGGTTGCAGAGGTAAAGGCAGCGGGGAATATCATTCTTTTCCTGGATGAGATCCATACGATGATCGGGGCGGGAGGAGCAGAAGGTGCGATTGATGCCTCAAGTATCCTGAAGCCGTCGCTGTCCAGAGGAGAATTGCAACTGATCGGTGCAACTACGATTGCAGAATACAGGAAATATATAGAGAAAGATGCAGCCCTGGAACGGCGTTTCCAGCCTGTTTCTGTGGAAGAACCAACGAAGGAACAGTGCCGGAAAATTCTTGAAGGTCTGAAAGAAAAGTATGAGACACACCATAAAGTAGTGATCGAAGAGAAAGCACTTGAGGCAGCAGTACTTATGTCAGAACGTTATATTACGGATCGTCATCTGCCGGATAAGGCGATCGACGTGCTGGACGAAGCGTGTTCAAAGGTGAGTCTGAAAGGCTACAAAGTCCCGGAAAATTTCCGAAGTCTGGAAGATCTGATCAAAGACCTCGAGAAACAGAAAGAGGATAGCATCGTAGCAGGAGATTTCGTAGAGGCATCCCTGATCCAGAAGGAGCAGGACGAAGCAAGAAAGAAATTGTCAGCTCTGAAAAAGCGGTTTGATAAAAAGCAGGCGGGACTTCATCCATCTGTTACGGAAAATGAAGTTGCAGAGGTAGTATCAGTCTGGACAAAAGTTCCGGTAAGCAAACTGACGGAAAGTGATACAGAAAGATTAAAGAACCTGGAAAAAATTCTTCAGAAGAGAGTCATCGGACAGGACGAAGCGGTCAGTGCTGTGGCAAGAGCAGTGAAACGTGGAAGAGTCGGTCTGAAAGATCCGAAGCGGCCGATCGGTTCGTTTTTATTCTTAGGTCCGACCGGAGTTGGAAAGACGGAGCTTTCCAAGGCACTTGCTGAAGCTTTATTTGGAAAAGAGGAGGCAATGATCCGTGTTGATATGTCGGAGTATATGGAAAAGCATTCTGTATCAAAGATGATCGGTTCCCCTCCGGGATATGTCGGTCATGAAGAAGGTGGACAGCTCAGTGACCAGGTCAGGACACATCCGTATTCTGTTCTCCTTTTTGATGAAATTGAAAAGGCACATCCGGATGTATTCAATGTTCTGCTGCAGGTTCTGGATGATGGACATATTACGGATTCACAGGGAAGAAAGGTAGATTTTTCCAATACCGTGATCATCATGACGTCGAATGCAGGTGCAAAAGCGATCATTGATCCGAAAAAGCTGGGCTTTGCTGCAAAAGAAGATAAAGCCGGAGATTATAAGAAAATGAAGCAGGGTGTTATGGAAGAGGTCAAGCAGATCTTCCGGCCGGAATTTCTGAACCGAATTGATGAGATGATCGTATTCCATACACTGGACAAAGAAAATATGAAGAAAATAGTTTCTTTGTTGTGCAATGAGTTTACCGGACGGCTTGAGAAGCAGATGAATATTCATCTGAAACTGAGAAACTCTGCAAAAGAGCTGATCGTTGAAAAGGGAACTGATACGAAATATGGTGCAAGACCACTACGTCGTGCATTACAGACGGAACTGGAAGATAAACTGGCAGATGCGATCCTGAACGGTGACATCCGGCCGGGAGATCATGTGGAGGCAGGAGCATCCAAAAAAGAAATTCATTTTTTCATAAAAAGTTCATAGGATGAAAGCGGAATTAGTATAGAAAAAGAAATGGATTTATTATATAATGATACAAAGATATCATAGTTGGGCAATTTATCCCAACATCTTATATAAGAGATATTCTGAAATACCCAGGAGGAAAAAGAAATGGCAACAGTAAAAGAATTATTGCGTGCAGAAAATGACGGAACACTGAGTTTTGGAGATTATACACTTCCAACTAAGACGAAGAAGGATAACTTTGAATTTGAGGGAGATATTTATAAAGTAAAGACATTTGCAGAGATTACGAAACTTGAGAAGAACGGTATGTTCGTTTACGAGTCTGTACCGGGAAGTACGGTTGAAAATTTTAAAGAGACCGATGCTGAGGTTACTTTTACAGTATCTGCACCGGAGGATGTACAGTTCACACTGGAACTGGAGCCGGAGAGTGAGTATGAAGTACTGATCGATGGGGAGTCTGCAGGAAAGATGAATACAAATTTGAGCGGAAAGCTCAGTGTAAGTGTAGAACTTTCAGCAGATCAGAGTGCAGCGATCAAAGTAGTAAAGTGCTGATCTGCTGATCCGTACAGTGTTGGGAGAAGCTAGATGGCAAAAGGAAAGAAAAGTATATTTTTCTGTCAGAATTGCGGGCATGAAGAAGCAAAATGGCTTGGTCAATGCCCTGCATGTAAAGAGTGGAATACATTTGTAGAAGAGCGGATAGACAGTGGGATCACAAAGGGAACGACCGTTGCAGCGAGAGCAGTTCACGAGGCAAAGGTCGTTCCTTTGACCGAAGTGACCGCAGATGATGATACACGGAGTGAGACCGGGATCAAAGAGCTGGACCGGGTTCTCGGAGGCGGGATTGTACCGGGATCACTGGTACTGGTCGGAGGCGATCCGGGAATTGGAAAGTCAACACTTTTATTACAGGTATGCCAAAGAATGGCACAGATGAAAAAGATCCTGTATATTTCCGGAGAGGAGTCGCAGGCACAGATTAAGCTGCGTGCGAACCGGATGGGAAATTTTACGTCTGGCCTTCTGCTGCTTTGCGAGACAAACCTGGGGATCATCCGCAGTGTGATAGAAAAAGAGCGACCGGAACTGGTCGTTATTGATTCTATTCAGACAATGTACAGCGAGGATGTAACTTCGGCACCGGGAAGTGTTTCCCAGGTGCGGGAGTCAACCAATGTTTTTATGCAGTTGGCGAAAGGACTGTGCATTCCAATTTTTATTGTCGGACATGTAACGAAAGAGGGAACGGTAGCAGGTCCCCGAGTGCTGGAACATATGGTAGATACCGTGCTTTATTTTGAAGGAGACCGGCATGCGTCTTACCGGATCCTCAGAGCTGTGAAGAACCGTTTCGGTTCGACGAATGAGATCGGTGTGTTTGAAATGCGGCAGAGTGGGCTGGTAGAAGTGGAGAATCCATCGGAATATATGCTCAGTGGAAAGCCGGAAAATGCTTCCGGGTCTGTCGTTGCCTGTTCAATGGAAGGAACGAGACCGATCCTTCTTGAAATACAGGCACTGGTCTGCAGGACGAATTTTGGAATGCCGAGAAGAACGGCAGCTGGAACAGATTATAACCGGGTCAATCTTCTGATGGCGGTGCTTGAAAAGAGGCTGGGAATGTCACTTGGAAACTGCGATGCATATGTGAATATAGCAGGTGGCATCAAGATGAACGAGCCGGCGATCGATCTTGGGATTGTGATGGCACTGGTATCCAGTTATCGTAACCGTCCGATTGATGAGAAGACGATCGTCTTTGGAGAAGTTGGATTAAGCGGGGAAGTGCGTGCTGTGAATATGCCGGAGCAGAGGGTAGCAGAGGCGAAGAAGCTGGGATTTGAGACATGCATCTTACCGGAAGTTTCACTGAAAATGGTGAAAGGGATAAAAGGAATCCGGCTCGTTGGTGTAAAGACGGTGAATGAAGCAGTTGGAATCATATAATGATGCCAGGGTCAAAAGGTCTAAGCCCACATGAGCTTGCTCATAGGTGGG
>OGWX01000086.1_pt1 | contig 57815 bp, 48 predicted proteins | sample 1576151 | NCBI WGS metagenome assembly OGWX01 (sample SAMEA3541591, study PRJEB24748) | human gut metagenome | biome: human gut; feature: human-associated habitat; material: faeces | place: China | collected 2012
CCATATCACTTTCTATACTCTCTCTCAAACTGTCTATGACTATGGGTACATTATAATCCGGACTTTTGACACTTGAAAAAGGAGATTTTCTTAATCCTTGACAAAAGAAAAGATTGAATCCCGTTTACTTGACACTCTTGTTTTTATACTAGCGTAGAAATACAAAAACGTTCTGCTGAACTGGCAGCAGAACGCTTGTGTTTAACTTACTAAGACTTGTTTTATTTTTTTTAGCGCACGTTCTTTGTGAACATAGCCTGATTGCTTAGTTATTCCATATTTTTTACAATAGGATTGCATAGTTTTATCTTCAAAGAAAACTGTTTTGATAATATTTCTTTGTGCATCTGTAAGTTTTTTCATTGCTTCGGACAATAGCTGATTATGCACCAACTGGTCAATATCATTCTTTTCGTCAGCAATTTGCATTTCTTCGCCTTCTTCCTCTGCGTCCAGATAATAGCAATCCTTGACAGATTTCCCGCGCGTAAACTTGTGCAGCAGTCCGTAATGGATATAGTATTGCAATAGTCCGGGCAGATGCCCGAAGTCGCGTCCGTCATACTTCTTGATTTGCTCTAAAAAGATTAACCAGGCAGTATTGACGGCATCCTCGCCCAAGGCTTCACGTACTTCGTAGCGATAGGCCTCCTTGTAGATTAAGGGCTTAAAGGCTGTGCATAATACATTGATGGCCTCGCGGTCACCCTTTTGGGCGCTGTGAACCAGCTCTTTAAATTCTGTGAGAGTGAAGGTTGTTTTTTCCTCCGTGCATTCTTGCGGTTCGGTGCCTTCCGGCACGCAGCAGATTACCTGTTCGGTATTTTCCTGCTCAGGGCAGTTTTTTGTTGTTATGTTGTCCAGTTCCTTTCTGAGGCGGTCGCAATGCCGCGTATGGCAGAATTCTGTGCTGTACTGCATCAAGTCTTGATGGGGTTATTATAGCACAGAAAATTGAAAAGATTATAAAAGAGGACAGATGTGTCCGTTTTAGCCGTCAAAATAAATTTATGTAATACGCTATTCCCATATGGAGGCGATTACATGGATAAAGACAATGAACGTATTTTATTGGCCAACGTGATTGGTGAGTGTATTAAATCTCTGCAGCTTGACAAGAATATTAATCAGAAAGAGCTGGCGTTGCTGTCGGGAGTGTCGGAGCGTTCGCTGCGCAGGATTGAAAGGGGGCAGGTGAACGTGAATGTGTATGTGCTGAGGCAGCTGGTGTTGGCGCTTGGTGAGGAGATGCCGGATTTTTGGCGGATTGTGGAGAAGAATATGGAGCTGATGGGAGAGGAGTTTCCTCATGTGCGCAAGAGGGTTGCGGATAAAGTGTTGAGGGATAATAAAAAATAATAAAAATTATTGTAAAATGTCTGTAACGTCGTTTACGTTGGTTTAAGAGCATAGGAATTTTAAAGATTTTCAAGAAAACAGACTAGATTTGAGAGGTAATTTCAAAATAAGTTCTGTTATAAAGAAGTCATTTATGATATAATTACATAAGTATAACGAAAAACAGTTTACTGAAATATTGATATAGCTAGATAGGAGTAGTGTCATTAGGATGGATAAAAATTACACGTTTATAGATTTATTTGCTGGCTGCGGAGGGCTTAGTGAAGGATTTTACAAATGTGGTTATAAGGCATTGCTTCATCTGGAAATAGACAGCGTTGCATGTGAAACCCTTAAAACAAGAATGAAATATTACGGATATGATAATAAAGAAATTGATGATGCTGTACTTTGTGCAGATATAACGGGTGAAAATATTATTGCTGAAATTGACAATAGAGTCAAAGAAACAGTAGATATTATTATCGGCGGACCTCCATGTCAGGCTTTTTCATCTGTTGGACGTGCGCAATCTCCGGATTCAATGAACAACGATCCGAGAAATTATCTCTTTGAAAATTATTTAAAAATCTTAAATCATGTCAAGCCTAAAATGTTTATATTTGAAAATGTTAAGGGTATACTGACAGCAAAGCCTAAAGGGGTTAAAATATTCGAAAGAATAATAAGAGAAATGAGTGAAACATATAATGTAGTAGACGACGCAGGTGTCGTTTTATTAAACGCTGCTGATTATGGTGTTCCACAAATACGAGAAAGAGTAATACTTATTGGAGTTAGAAAAGATATAGATTATATCAATGTTAATCAGATATACTCTGATATAAGAAAAACAAATTCCAATGATGATGAAAATTTACCTGACTATTTTACTGTAAAAGATGCTATAGCTGATTTGCCTAAATTATTACCTGGCGAAAGTGCAAATAAAGTAATTGCAGAGAGTAAAAATACCAAAAATGCATACTTAGAGAAAATATCTAACGATAGTAGTTTGGTATATAACCACGAGGCTAGGAAACATAATGCTCAGGATATTGAAAGATATAGAATTTTGAGCAGTCATAAGAATTGGCAACTCAAAGATTTACAGAATGTACGTCCTGACTTGGTTCATCATGATCCAAAACATTTTGGCAATAGGTACACAGTTCAGGAATGGGATAAACCTGGCAAAACAGTAGTTGCTCACTTGTATAAGGATGGTAATCTCTTTATTCATCCTGATCCGGAACAGGCAAGGACTTTTACTGTAAGAGAAGCAGCGAGAATACAATCTTTTCCGGATGACTTTGTTTTTGAAGGTTCTAGAACCCAACAATACAAGCAAGTTGGTAACGCTGTGCCTCCGCTGATGGCTGAAGCATTTGCCAAAACATTGAAAAACTATTTAGATAAAATTAGAGAACATAAGGACTAATAAAGGTGATTGAATGACTTACAAATTTATTGATTTATTTTGTGGAGCAGGAGGCTTTTCTAAAGGATTAGAAATGGCAGGGTTTGAATGCATAGGCGGTATAGAATTAAAAGAAGTAATCGCTAAAACACATCAACTGAATCATAAAAAATCCAAAACTGTCTATGGGGATATTAGAAATATTTCGCCGGAGCAGTTTGCTGCTATTATCGGAACAAATCATGTAGATGTTATAATCGGCGGACCGCCTTGTCCCACTTTTTCTACTATAGGAGATGCTAAAATTCGTTCTGTGACCGGAAAGCCTACATCAGAGGATCCAAGAAACCAATTATTTCTAGAGTATTTAAAGTATGTTGATTTTTTCCGACCAGAGATTTTTGTAATAGAAAACGTGCCAAACTTTATTACAAAATATAAGGGAAAAATTTTCAACACTGCTGTAAGTATTATCGAAAGCATAGGTGCTGATGAAACACCGGATGGAGAAGGAGTTTACGAAGTTGAAAAGCCTGTACAAGTTTTAAATTCAGTATATTACGGAGTACCCCAAACCAGAAGAAGAATGATGTTAGTAGCACACAAAAAAAAGGGTATTAAATTTAAATATCCTGCTCCGACGCATTATTATGACCAAGAGGATGCTGAATCAAAAAATTTGCCACCTTGTACTACTGTATTTGATGCCATTAATGACTTGCCGGATATTACGGATAATTGGAGAATTTCTGAAATGCCATATTCCAAGAACGATGGTCTGACTGAATATCAAAAACTTATGAGAAAAAATGGTAATGGTAGTACTATAAAAAATAATATTTGCAGAATGTCTAATGATAGAGCAAAAAGAGTATTCCCACATATGGCGCAAGGCAGTAAGTATATGGACTTACCACCTGAAATTAGAAAGATTCTACCGTTTAGAGAAGATATTTTTCAAGATAGGCTTAAACGGTTAGTATTAGATAAACCTTCATGGACAGTAATTGCTCATATTGGTATGGATGGATACATGTATATTCATCCAACAGAAAACCGAACCCTATCAGTAAGAGAGGCAGCAAGAATTCAATCCTTCCCGGACGAATTTGAATTTGTTGGTAATCAACAAGATACGTATGTGCAAGTTGGTAATGCTGTTCCTCCTTTATTAGGTAAAGCTATTGGTGAAAGCCTAAAACAGTATTTGGAAGGATGAATCTACTATGTATACCTACAGAAATGCATTAACTACAATATACAAATACTTAAATATTGATGAATCAATAAAAACTATTGATAATACAAATAAGCGAGGAATAATCTATAAATTTGAAAATGAAAAAATAGTTATTTTTGTTTCTCCTTTATCATGTAAACAAGGGCATAAACAAGATTTCATAGATACTCGTGATAGTGGTGCAGAACCAAGAAAAATTGCATGGAAATATGCTTGCGAAAACCACTTAAAGTTTTTTCATTTTGCAGTCAAGGATGACGATAGATATAATAACTATATTTTAAGTCTAGAAAGTAACGAAGATGCTGTTTCTGATATTTCTTATAGGAAACATGAAAATAATACTGGGACTGGAACTCAAGTTAATATTCCTAGCTGGTTTAATCCTAGTGCATTTGAAAATGGACAAAAATTTTCTAGAATTAGTACTCCTAAAGGTTTTTATATAGCAGCAATACGTATTGACTATATATATGAGTATATGCGTTTGTTTGATAACAGACCTTATTCGGGAACAGATATTCCTGATCAAAATGAAAACGACATCACCGCAGACAACAAGTTTGCTGACAACATCCTCCTCTACGGTGTTCCCGGCTGTGGCAAAAGCCATAAGGTAGAAGAAGAATACGAAAGCAAAATAACTACCGAGAAAAACAAAATCCGCGTAGTATTCCATCCCGACTACACCTATTCCGACTTCGTAGGCCAACTGCTGCCCGTTCTTAAAGAAGTAGAAAACGCACAGGGCGTAAAAGAGGAAAAACTGCAATACGAATTTGTTCTTGGTCCCTTTACCCAAATTCTCAAAACTGCGTATGCAGAGCCTGATCAGCAATGCCTGCTCATTATCGAAGAACTTAACCGTGGTAACGCACCGGCAATCTTTGGCGAAATCTTCCAGCTTCTTGATAGAAACGATGACGGTAAAAGCAAATATTCCATCTATAATCGAGATATTTCCATGGCGCTTTATGATGAGCCAAATAAACCCATCAAACTCCCTTCCAATCTCACCATCGTCGCCACCATGAACACCTCCGACCAAAACGTATTCACCATGGACACCGCCTTCCAACGCCGTTGGCAGATGGAGCACATTCCCAATAAATTCGACTTCAAAACCGCTCACGTCAATAAACATCTCCCAAACAGCAAAATCAGCTGGGGTGCATTCGCCCAGACCGTCAACAAAAAAATGCACACCATCAATTCCGGCTTCGGCAGTACGGATGACAAAAGCCTTGGCGTATACTTCGCCACGGACAACGATTTGGACAATGCAAAGCGCTTTGCAGAAAAGGTGCTCAAATACCTGTGGGATGATGCCTTCAAGCTGGGCAGACAGGTGCTTTTCAGCAACTGCAGCGAAGGCTTGTCATCCGTGATTGAAGCCTACGAAGAGGCAGCGGGTGATCCGTTGGAGGCTGTGCTGCTGCCGGAAATCTACAAGGAAATGCAGGATGCAATGGCAAAAGCAGAACGCAAAGCAGCAGAAGAAGCGCAGAATGAACAGTCCGGTGAAGAGCCGGCAGATGATGCGGATAATGAACCGGCTCAAAAACCGGCAGGCGAGGAGTGAGCACCTTGCTCAAGGACAGATGCCATATCAACACCAACAGAAAAACCGATACCTTTGTCGGCCTGGAATTTGACGGCAAAAACTACACGGTTTCCTTTCCGCTGGGGTACGCCATAGCGTCCGAGGATGATGACAAGCTGCTGCGCGAGGATTTGCTGCTGCTGTTCCACACACTGGCGCTGTACAGCAGCCATACGGAAAGCAAAAGCGGCTTTAAGCGCGAAAAGGACGCAGCGACGGAAACGCCGATGTATGCCTATATCTACATCATTATGGACTTTGTCACCCGAGGCTACTACAAGGAAGGCATTGTGGAATATGCTTCATCCAAGCGCGGTAAAATCCACTGGAACCGCACGATTAAGCAGAAGAAGCCTGTTATTCAGGAAGCGGATATCTATTATCTGGACTTCATCACGAAGAAGAACGTTATCAACGAAAATGACCTGATAACCCTGATACATCAATATTGCGTCTATATCAGCTTTATCCGCTTCGGCTGGCTGTTCACGGATTACGAACCGCCCAAGCCGCAAATCCCGTTCCACCGCCAATGGTTCAGCGCTGCGCTGCAGGAAAAGCTGTGCCGTACCTTTAACGATGCAAACAAGATGCTGTTTGCCAATATGCTGAAAATCATCAACAACGAACCTGACGAGGGCATGAGGGAAACGAGTTTTACCTTTGGCACGAACAGGTTTGAGTATGTCTGGGAAAAAATGATTGACGCAGCCTTCGGCATCAGCGACAAGCAGCGCTATTTCCCTAAAACCAAGTGGAAGCTGGCGCGCAGCGGTAAGGAGTGTGATAATTCCAAGCTGGAGCCTGATACTATTATGCTGTACAACAATAATATCTATGTGCTTGACGCGAAATATTATAAATACGGTGCGACGAAGAACCCCTTCGATTTGCCGGAATCAGCTTCAATCAACAAGCAGATAACCTACGGCGAATATATTGATGCACAGGCGGACCTCAAAAATCCGGACAGCGTTATCTACAACGCCTTCCTCATGCCGTTCGACAAAAACCATTGGGCGGAGGAAAACGCAGGCACGCTGCATTATGCAGGCGAGGCTGTGGCGCTGTGGAAGGAGGCCGGCGAGGGCAGAGGCAAGGAGTACGAGCATATTCAGGGCGTTCTGCTGGACGTTAAGCACCTGATGCAGATTGCCGAGAAGCGTTCGGAAACGGATATTCGGCAGCTGGCAGAAATCATCGAGGAGCATTGCAGCGATCATGGACAAGCTGACTAAGGAGCAACGCCATAAAAATATGCAGGCTATCCGCAGTAAGGACACCAAAATCGAAATCCTTCTGCGCAAGGCACTGTGGCACGAGGGCATCCGCTACCGCAAGAATTTTAAGGTGTGCAGCTGCCATCCGGATATCGTCATTACCAAGTACAAAATCGCAGTATTCTGTGACGGCGAATTCTGGCACGGAAAGAGTTTGGAGCGCTACGATGTGACGACCAACGTAAAATATTGGCACGAAAAAATCAGGCGTAATGTGGAGCGCGACCTTGAAAACACCATCGAACTGCGCGATAATGGTTGGGTTGTGCTGCGCTTCTGGGAAACGGAAATTAAAAAGCACCTCGCCGACTGTGTGGCAGAGGTACAGCGCTGCATTGACGCAAGAAGAAGTGCTGTAAAGAGAAAGTAAAGTTGACGCGAGAAGAAGAAGTGGCGCTGTACGGCGAACGCGCAACTGACGCGAGAAGAAGAAGTGGCGCTGTACGGCGAACATATAAGACTAAAGGCGTTCTACCCAACTGCGGTAGAACGCCTTTTGCTTTAATGTTGTGTGTGCGTATCAGGCTTGCTCAGCTTGCTCTTCCTTCAGCTTCTCTACATCAGCGAGAGATAAATTTGTAAGCTCCGCAATATCCTCGAGAGAATAGCAGCCCTTGGCCAACATGCGCTTAGCAGTAGCGATATTGGCATTTGCTTCACCTTCAGCAAGACCTATTTCCTTGCCTTTGGCAATGCCCTCAGCTTTACCCTCACGTCTTTCATCTAACAAACGTGCTTCCATAAGCATAAATTCTCGCCTCACTTTCGTATCGAGTTTCAGATAGCTGATTTCATCATCTATCTGCTTGGTAAAATCAGTAGTTACAATGTGGTTGTTTACATAATCATAAAAGCTTTTGATGTCTTGAGAAATAGCGCCATGCGTACCTTTGGTGTTCAAAATCATCGTGGTCGCTTCATCCGGAAGCTCCAGCTCCAGATTTTCCATACAACGCTTCTTAAAGGTGTAGACATAATTACCCTGTTCAAAGAAATCAAAAACGCAGATAAAAATGATAAAGGTCGGTGGCAGCAGGTCATACGGCTGTCCCTTCTGCAGCAAATCAATATCAAGCAGCGCCTGATAATAGCGTGAACGCTTGGGCAGAACGTAGGTATCCGTATCGGGATTTTTATTGTTTTTCACCTGCATCTCCAGATTATAATGCGTGTTTTTATCGTCCGCTACGATGATATCAAGGCGGATGCCGCGGCTGGTGTACTCAGGCTCAAGCGTCTTTTCTGCCTCAATGTAGTTAATGTCTGCAATTTCTATCTGCAGCAGCTCCTCCAGCAGATGCTTGCAGATACGCTTGCGCGACATAACCTTCTTGAAAATGAAGTCGCTTTGGATAGTCAGGTTTGCAAATTTTGTTGCCAGGTCTTGCATGGTTTTTCTCCTTTCATTTTAACACAAGTGAATAAAAAAATACATAAGCAGTTGTAAAGCGCCTGAAAAACAAAAAAGAGCAGTACCCTGACGATTAGAAATCGTCAGTTCGTACTACTCTTAGAATGTACCATATAAATATAAATGGCCTTGCTTAAGCTTCTGCAGAAAAGGTGCATCTGCAGGATATACTGCTTATTTAATTGTCCGCAGGTAAATGAGCCGGATGCATAAGCTTACTTGCGGTTTTGAAGAACTTAGTTTAAGTGCACTTGAAATGGAAGGGAATGTCAAGGGAGCAGGGGGCACCTTGCCCGCAGCCCTTTTTTGCATGCGCTATTCCTCTGCCAAAAAGTCATCCGTTTGGCAACAAACTTTTCACAAAAAATATGTATCACTATTTGTCAATAGCCCATATTTAGTGTATAATAAAGTAGAGAGTATGTGTGCGGACACAGTATCAAATTCAATTTCTACATTTGTACGGAAGAATGTAAAATAAAAAATGGAGGTGTATTTTTTTTGGGTAAATTTCAACATAAGGTCCAGATTATCCCGCTTGGTGGTTTGGGCGAAATTGGTAAAAATATGACGGTATTCCGTTACGGGGATGACATGATCCTGATTGATGCAGGCCTGATGTTCCCTGAAGACGATATGCTCGGCATTGACTTGGTTATTCCCGATATTACATATTTGGTTGAGAATAAAGATAAAATTAAGGGTATCTTTCTGACACATGGTCACGAGGACCATATCGGTGCGCTGCCCTATGTTATGAAACAAATTGATTGTCCCGTTTATGGTACCGCACTTACTCTGGGTATTTTACAAGGCCGCTTGAAGGAAAACGGTGTAGGCAACGAAACCCTGCACGTAGTAAAACCCGGTGACAAGATTAACACCGGTGCCTTTAAGCTCGATTTCATCCGCGTAAACCACAGCATTCCCGACGCTGTTGCTATCGCGATTACTACTCCTATCGGTGTTATTATCCACACCGGTGACTTCAAAATCGACCACACTCCTGTTGACGGACAGGTTATGGAATTCAATAAATTTGCCGAATACGGCGACCGCGGTGTACTGTGCCTGCTGGCAGACAGCACCAACGCCGAGCGCCCGGGCTTCACTCCCAGCGAAAAAATGGTAGGCCAGACCTTTGACGAGGAGTTCCGCTATGCTAAGCATCGTATTATTGTAGCAACCTTCTCCTCTAACGTACATCGTATCCAACAGGTTATTGATACTGCTGTGAAGTATGACCGTAAGGTAGCAGTTATCGGCCGCAGCATGGTGAATGTTGTAAATATCGCCAAGGAGCTGGGTTACCTGAAGGTTCCCGAGGGCGTGCTGATTGATATTGACGAAACTCATAACTATACGCCGGAAAAGGTTGTTATTATCACCACCGGCAGTCAGGGCGAGCCGATGAGCGCGCTCACTCGTATGGCTATGAATGACCATAAAAAGGTTGATATTATGCCCGGTGATACAGTAATTATTTCTGCTACACCTATTCCGGGCAACGAAAAGCTTGTTTCCCGTACTATCGACCATCTGTACAAGCTGGGTGCGGACGTTATCTATGAAAAGAGCAACGGCGTCCACGTTTCCGGCCACGCCAGCCAGGAGGAAATCAAGATGATGCACAATCTGGTGCGTCCGCGTTTCTTCATGCCTGTGCATGGTGAATACCGTCACCTGGTTAAGCATGCTAACTTGGCTAAATCCCTCGGCATGCCGGCAGACCACATTGTTATCGGTGAAAACGGCAGTGTTATCGAGCTGACCAAGAGCAGCATTACCATTAGCGGCAAGGTGCCTGCAGGCAAGGTGCTGGTTGACGGCTTGGGTGTCGGCGACGTAGGCAACATCGTACTGCGCGACCGCCGTCAGCTCTCTCAGGACGGTATCATGATTGTTGTTGTAACCGTCGACAAGGAATCCTGCCATGTAGTTTCCGGTCCGGATATCGTTTCCCGCGGCTTTGTTTATGTGCGCGAGGCCGAGGACCTGATGGATGAAGCACGCGATAAGGTGCAGGCTGCATTGGATCGCTGCGAGGAAAACAATGTTTCCGAATGGTCGGCAATCAAGTCCACTGTCCGTGATTCTCTGGGACGCTTCCTGTTCGAAAGAACCCGCCGCCGTCCGATGATTCTGCCGATTATCATGGAGATTTGATAGTGATTAGTGGATAGTGATTAGTTATTAGTGATTAGTTTTTGGTGAGCGGTTGTCAGAAGTCAGCTGATAAAGGATGACTGCCGGCAGCTGCAAATTTAGGAGTTGTCTTATCTTGCGCAAGGAAAGAAGAAGGAAGCAACAGAATAGAAGCTACTCGCGCCCTGTCGGCGTTGTCTGCCTGCTTATGGGTCTGCTGTTTGCAGCCGCTCTTCTTATGACGGCTGAGGACGGCGTAATGCATTATGCTTATCTGGTGGAGCAGCATCTGCTGGGTAAGGGTATCTTTTTGCTGCCTTTGGCTTTCTTTGCTGCGTCCTTTGATTTGCTTAAAGGACAATTTGGTGTTTTTAACAAGAGAACATTAATTTTTACTTTGGTGACGCTGTGCCTTACAGGCACAGCTCATCATGTTTTTGTGCCTGTTGGCTCTGAGCTGGAGCCTTCGCTGATAGCGGAGGGCGGCGGTCTTATAGGCGGCCTTTTGCTGAAGCTGCTGCGTTCCTTTGCCGGTGATGTGACTGTTTATATTATTCTTGCCTTAGGCTGGCTGTGGCTGCTGGGCCTGGTGCTGCCGCTGCGCAAATGGTGGGAGCTGTGGCAGGATTACCTGACCTCCGACGAAATTACGCTGGTGCGCCCTGATGACAAGGTGAGGGAGGAGCGCGTGCGTCCCGAGCCTGCGGTAAGAGCTGTGTTCAAACGCAAGAGTGCCGCGCCTCAACAGCATGCCGTTCCCGCGGATAACGTTATCAGCAACTATACCAGCCCCGAATTTGATGCCTTCAACGAGGGCGTGCAGAAGAAAAGTGCCTTCAGAAGCATTTTAGGCTTTACCAAAAACAAGAGTGTTTACGAAAAATCACCTTTAAAAGAGGAAATAGAGCGTGACCCGGTGCAGCTGCCCGAATGGGAGCAGTCCAAGCCCGAGGTCATTGTAAGACCGATTATCAATTATGACGATGATTACGAGCCGGACAGCCGCTTTCTGGATGATGCGGAGCCGCCGGCTGCCGAACCCGAGCCGGAGCCGGAGCGTCCTGCTTCCGTAATCCGCAATACCTATCGCGAGGAGCAGGTACCAACGTTTGCTGAGCCTGCCAAGGCGGAGCCGCAGCCTGAGCCTGAACCGGAGAAGCCGGCCGTAACGATTTTTGACAGTGCAGATAAAATTGCCGCAGCGGCGCCTGCTCAGCAGTCCGCAGCATATGAACCTGAAGCGCAGGCCGCAAGCAGCTATCAGCTGCCCCCGCTGGAGATTCTCGATACGCCGAAGGCCAGCGACCCGTCCACCTATCAGAAGGACATCATGGATCAATGTGCGGTGCTGGAGCAGACTTTGGCAGACTTCAAGGTGCGCGCCAGAGTTGTTGCCGTAACACGCGGACCTTCTGTTACCCGCTTTGAGCTGGAGCCTGCGGCAGGTGTGAAGGTAAGCTCGGTGGTGAACCTTGCGGATGATATTGCCCTGCGTCTGGCTGCTCCCGGTGTGCGTATCGAAGCGCCGATTCCCGGCAAATCCGCTATCGGCATCGAAGCGCCGAACACGAAGAACGATCCCGTGTGCTTCCGTGAGGTTGTGGAGGCAGGCAGTGTACGCAATGCCAAGGAGCATCTGTGCATCGGTTTGGGCAAGGATATCAGCGGTGATATTATTTCCGCCGACCTTGCGAAAATGCCGCACCTTTTGGTAGCAGGCTCCACAGGCTCCGGTAAATCGGTGTGCATCAATACGATTATCGCCGGTCTTTTGTACCGTGCTACACCGGACGAGGTTAAACTGATTCTTGTCGACCCTAAGGTCGTAGAATTGTCTAATTACAACGGTATTCCGCATCTGCTGACACCGGTTGTCACCGAGCCGAAAAAGGCAGCCAGCGCGCTGCACTGGGCGGTAGCGGAAATGGAGCGCCGTTATAAGGCGTTTGCCGACAGCCGTGTGCGTGACATCAAAACCTATAACGCGCAGGCCGACGAAAAGATGCCCTATATCGTAATTATCATCGACGAGTTGTCAGACCTGATGATGGTAGCCAAGGTTGATGTGGAGGATGCTATCCTGCGCCTGGCACAGAAGGCCCGCGCTGCCGGTATCCATCTGATTTTGGCAACCCAGCGTCCGTCCGTAGATGTTATTACAGGCATCGTCAAGGCGAATATTCCTTCACGTATTGCTTTCGCCGTATCCTCGCAGACAGATTCGCGCACCATTATTGATATGGGCGGTGCCGAAAAGCTGCTGGGCAAGGGCGATATGCTCTTTTACCCCATGGGCTACAACAAGCCTGTGCGTGTGCAGGGTGCCTTCGTCAGCGATGATGAGCTGAATAAAATAGTAGATTTCATTATCAAGCAGTCCATTCCTGTAAATTACAGCGAAGAAGTAACAGAGCAGGAGCTGGAATGTGATAATAAAGGTCATAATGCCGAGGATGCAGGCTCCAATGCGCCTGCAGAGGATGAGCTTTTTGAGGATGCCCTGAGCCTTGTGCTGGATATGGGGCAGGCATCAAGCTCCATGCTGCAGCGACGCTTCCGCATAGGCTATACGCGTGCGGCGCGTCTGGTAGATACTATGGAGGAGCTGGGCATTGTCGGTCAATCCGTAGGCAGCAAGCCACGAGAGGTTATAATGTCGCGTAAGGAAGCAGAGGAACGCTTCCTGCGCCGTGAATAAGCGGAGGTGCAGGCGAAATGGATGATAAGGAAAAGACTGTCGGCGCAATTTTGAAAGAAGCAAGACTGGCCAAGGGTATTTCCCTGGCTGATGCCGAAAAGGCTACCAGTATCCGCAGCCGTTATCTGCAGGCTGTAGAAAATGACGAATATGACAAGACTCCAGGCGAGGTTTTCCTGAAGGGAATAATCCGCAACTACGGTAATTATCTGGGACTGAACGGTCCGGAGCTTGTTAATGAATATAAAGCAAGTGCTGCCGGTATGGCGGCAGAGGCTGTACGCAGCCAGGGTATCCGCGAGGTGGAAAAAGTCCGCCTCAATATACAGCTGAAGGATAAGCGTGATATCGGCAGCGGTACAGGCCGCTTTGAAATGCCGGGCTTGCCGAAGCTGCCAATGAAGCAGTGTCTGGCAGGCTTAGCAGCGGTAGCGGTGCTCACAGCAGGCTATTTTGCTATTCCCGCTACCATTAACTATTTTAAAAATTTGCCTAAGGAAGAGGCTAAGCAGACTGAGCAGGTTAAGCCCGAAGCTAAAGCACCCGCAGTGCTGGACAAGGTTACCGTTGACCTGGAGGCCGAGGGTGACTGCTGGCTGGAGGCAAGTGCCGACGGCAAGGAGCTTTTTGCCGGCATTCTGTATGCTAAGGAAAGCAAGCATTTTGAGGCTAAGGATAAGCTGATTATCAAATACGGCAACATCGGCGTTGTACGCATTAAGGTGAACGGCGAGGCTGTTGACCTGAAGGGCGAGCATGGCGTGGCCGTCAAGACCTATCTGCGCAACGCTCCCGCACAGCCTGCAGCCGCAGCTAAGGCAGAGGAGGCTGCACCGAAGTCCGAGCCTGAAACCAAGGCTGCACCTGCTGCCGCAGTAGAGGAAGCAGTACCGCAGCCCGCTGCAGTTGCACCTGCGCCGAAGGCAGAAGGACCGAAGCCGCAGGCTGAGGTTAAGCCGGCTGAGCCGCAGCAGCCACAGGCTGCCGGCGAAGCGAAGGCCGATAAGAAGAAATAATAATTTGTTCAGGAGTTTTTCATGAAACAGTTTTTACCGATTTCCGCTCAGGAAATTGCCGAGCGTGGCTGGGAGCAGCTTGACTTTCTGTTTATCAGCGGCGATGCTTATGTAGACCATCCCTCCTTCGGTCCGGCAGTAATCTGCCGCGTGCTGGAGGCGCAGGGCTACAAGGTAGCTATGCTGTGCCAGCCGCGTTGGGATAAAGCAGAATATATGGCAGAGCTGGGCAAGCCGCGACTGGGCGTGCTTATTTCCGGCGGCAACCTTGACTCCATGCTGTGCCGTTATACGGCAGCCAAAAATGAGCGTTCTGTCGACAAATATACCGCAGGCGGTGCGGTGGGACAGCGTCCCGACCATGCTACGGCCGTTTATGCGCAGCTCGTCAAGCAGCTATGGCCCGATATGCCTGTAATTATCGGCGGTATTGAAGCCAGCCTGCGCCGTTTTGTGCATTTCGACTACTGGGAAAACAAGCTGCTGCCTTCTATTCTGGAGTCTAGCGGTGCGGACCTTTTGGTTTACGGCATGGGCGAAAAGCAGATTATGGAAATTGCCGACTATCTGGCAGGCGGTGCCAGCGCTGAGGATTTGCATTATATCCGCGGTACGGCGTATCTGTCTGACAGTTTGCCCGATGATGAATATGTGGAGCTTCCGGGCTGGAAGGCTATCAAGGACGACCGCAAGGAATTTGCCAGAGCCTTTAAGCTGCAGAGCAAGGAGCAGGACCCGTTTTATGGCAAAATCGTAGTCCAAAAGGGACAGAAGAAATATATCGTACAGAATCCGAACATCTTCCCGCTGACGATGGAGGAGATGGACGCTATCTACGATTTGCCGTATATGCGTCAGTGGCACCCGAGCTACGACGCCAAGGGCGGCGTAGCAGCGCTGGAGGAGGTTCAGTTCAGCCTGGTAAGCAGCAGAGGCTGCTTCGGCAGCTGTTCCTTCTGCGCTATTCATGCGCATCAGGGACGTATCATTCAGGCGCGCAGCCATGAATCTATTCTGCGTGAAGCAAAGATTCTGACGCAGCTTGACGGCTTCAAGGGTTATATCCATGACGTCGGCGGCCCTACGGCCAACTTCCGCCATCCTTCCTGTGCCAAGCAGCTGAAATACGGCGTGTGCAAGGACAGGCAGTGCCTGTTTCCCAAGCCGTGCCCCAATATTGATGCTGACCACAGCGATTATATAGCTCTGCTGCGCAAGCTGCGTGCTTTACCGGGAGTCAAGAAGGTGTTTATCCGCAGCGGTATCCGTTATGATTATCTGCTGGCGGATAAAAAGCAGGAATTTCTGGACGAGCTGTGCCGTTATCACATCAGCGGTCTGCTGAAGGTAGCGCCCGAGCATATCGCGCCGCAGGTTCTGGCGCGTATGGGCAAGCCCGGCAAGGAAGTTTATCTGAAGTTTATGCGCATGTTTACGCAAAAAAATAAAGAAATCGGCCTGCCGCAATATCTGGTGCCGTACTTTATTTCCAGCCATCCGGGCTGCACGCTGAACAATGCCATTGAGCTGGCAGAGTTTTTGCGTGACATCAAGCACAATCCGGAGCAGGTGCAGGACTTTATTCCTACTCCCGGCAGTGCGGCGACGGCGATGTATTATTCCGGCATCGACCCGGAAAGTGGCGAAACCGTATTTGTTGCCCGCAATCCGCATGATAAGGCAATGCAGCGTGCGCTGATGCAGTACCGTACTCCGCGTAACCGCAAGCTGGTGCTGGAGGCGCTGCAGAAGGCAGGACGCATGGACCTCGTGGGCAGCGGACATAAATGCCTGCTGTATACGGAGCAGGAACAGCGCGGCGGAGTGCGTGGCGCGAAGCGTGATGCTTCTCGCGGCCCGAAATGTAATGCAACGGGCAGTGGAGCGCGTAATGCAACCCGCAGTGCTACTGGCATTGGAGCGCGTAATGCAACGCGCAGTACCGCTTCAGGCAGTGCCGGTGGAAAAAGGCGTGAGGATAAGCGCCGCAGATAGTAACGGAGGGATGAGATGATCCGTTGTATCTTTTTAGTGCTGATATTGGCCGGAATACTGACGGGAGGCTGCGGTGAGCAGCCTGCTCCTGTACAGAACGCAGGGGCAAAAACCGTTATCCTGTATTCCGAGCTTGATAATAAATTTACTGAAAATCTGGTGGATGCCTTCAACAAGGAGCAGAAGGCTAAGCTGCAGCTGAAGGCTATTTACGAGCTGAAGCCCGGCGGGGAGCTGCCGGACGTTGTGCTGGCCGAGCAGCGCACGCTTGCCGGCCTGAAGCGTCAGGGAAGGCTGAAGCCTGTGGCCTTTGCCGATGGCGACAGACTGCCGCAGAAGTTCCGTGATGCGGATTTAAGCTGGTACGGCGTTTTCTATGATCCGATAGTTTTTCTGGTCAACCAGCAGTACGCCCGTACTGTCGGCCAGGCAAATATCTGCAGCTGGCAGGATTTGGCAGGGAAAGAACAGCTGCGCATTGCTCTGGAAAATTTATCCGACAGCAACAGCACGCAAAACTTTCTGGCAGGTCTGGCAGACCGCTTCGGCGAGGATGAATCGCTGGAGTATTTAGGCAATATCAACCGCTTTATCGGGCAATATTCCAAGTTTCCCTTTACACCTGTGCGCATGGCGGCGGTAGGTGATGCGGATGTGGCTATTACCAGACAAAGCTACGTGTTTAAATATCTGGAAAATAAATTTCCCGCTTATGTTGTCTATCCCAAGGAAGGTACGCCGGTCAATCTTTTCTGCGTAGGCCTGTTTAAGAATACTACAGATGATTTGCAGGGCCTGAAGGTTATGGAATGGCTTTTGACAAGCGAGCAGGTGCAGGCGATAGCACAGGAAAATGCTACAGGCTATCTGTTTCTGTTCCTGCGCGGCTTTGATGAGGCTGCCGCCGATGGCGATAAAATCTGGCTCAACAGCAGTTATCTGGAGCCTGTTAAGCAGGATGGCCTGACAAATAAGTGGCTGAGTAAGGTTAGATTCAGTAAATAGTTGTTAGTGGCTGGTGATTAGTCATCAGTGAATAGTGAATTAGATTATAATGATTTATGCTCTTGCTTGCTGTCCCGACGGCTTGGGTGAGGGCAGCAGGTTTTGGAGGTAAAGAATGAAAATAGGTATGGTCAGCCTCGGCTGTCCCAAAAATCTGGTAGATTCTGAAGTTATGCTGGGTATTATCAAGGATAAGCAGCTGGAGATTACCAATAATCCCGCAGATGCCGAACTGATTATTGTTAATACCTGCGGTTTTATCGAAAGTGCGAAGGAGGAATCCATCAGCACAATTTTACAAATGGCGCAATATAAGGAGGAGGGCAGCTGCAAATATCTGATTATGACAGGCTGCCTCGGCCAGCGTTATGCAGACGAGCTTTTCGAAAGCATGCCGGAGGTTGACGCTATCGTCGGCACTGACAGCTTTACCGATATCGGCTGGGTTATCGACCAGGTGCTGGCAGGCAAGCGCGTAAAGCATCTGCAGAAGCTGGAAAGCAAAAATGTACAGACTCCACCCAGAATGCTGACTACGCCTGATTACATGGCGTATCTGAAAATTGCCGAGGGCTGCGACAACTGCTGCTCCTACTGCATTATTCCGCAGCTGCGCGGTCCCTACACCAGCCGTCCTTATGATGAGGTTATGGCAGAGGCAAGAAGCCTTGCTGCTCACGGCGTCAAGGAGCTGATTGTAGTTGCGCAGGACACTACCCGCTACGGCGAGGACCTTACCGGCAAGCTGCTTTTGCCGCAGCTGCTGCGTGATCTCAACGAGCTGGAGGGCATCGAGTGGATCCGCGTTATGTACCTGTATCCCAACAACTTTACGGACGATTTGATTGCAGCCTTCGCCGAATGCGACAAGGTGTGCAAGTACATTGATATTCCTCTGCAGCATGCCAGCGACAGACTGCTGGAAAGCATGAACCGTTACGATACACGTGCGCAGGTAGAAGAACTTCTGGCCAAGCTGCGTGAGCGTATTCCGGGCATTACTATCCGCACTACCTTCATCGTGGGCTTCCCCGGTGAAACCGATGAGGATTTTGCGGAGCTGATGGACTTTGTTGAAAAGCAGCGCTTTGAAAACGCAGGCGTGTTCCAGTATTCCCAAGAGGAGGGTACTGTGGCCGGCGCTATGGAAAACCAGATTGAGCCTGAGGTTAAGGAAAACCGCTATCATGAGTTGATGGCGCTGCAGGCAGGTATTTCCGAAGAAATCCATCAGGAGCGCGAGGATGAGGAGCTGGACGTTATCGTCGAAGGCTTTGATGAAGAAAACCCCGCTCTTGCGGTAGGACGTTCCTATCACGAGGCACCTGATATCGACGGCAACATCTTTATCGAAAATGCCGCCGAGCTGGAGGTAGGCCAGATGGTAAGAGTGCGTATTCTGCAAGGCTTTACCTATGAAATGGTGGCAGAGCTGGTTTAACGTTGCTGTATGAGTCAAAATAACCGGTGAGAGGGTGACAGCAGGATGAAGGTTGAAATCATTACTACCGGGACGGAGCTGCTGCTGGGTGAAATTTTAAACACCAATGTGCAGTATTTATCCCGCAAGCTGAATAATATAGGCTTTGATGTTTTATATCACACTACGGTCGGAGATAATCCGGAGCGTATGCGCGCAGTGCTGGAGCAGGCCATGCAGCGCGCCGATATCATCATTACCAGCGGCGGTCTGGGACCGACGCGCGGTGATATTACCAAGGAGATAGTGATGGAGGTTTGTCATACTGAAGGCTATCTCGATTTGGATACGTGGGGACGCATAGATGCATATTTTGCCAAGAAGGGACTTTACCCTTCACAAAATAACGAGAAGCAGGCATATGTGCCCATCGGGGCCGAGGTACTGCAGAACGATGTGGGTACCGCTCCCGGACTGTGGCTGGAATATAAGGACAAAATCTTCATTATGCTGCCCGGACCTCCGAGCGAGCTTACGGATGTGTGCGAAAAGCAGCTGCTGCCGCGAATGCTACAGCGCTTCAGCAAGCACGGCATTATCATGTCGCGCACCTTGCATCTGCGCGGTATCGGCGAATCTATGGTGGCTGCCAAGCTCGACGAGCTGATTATGGCGCAGACCAATCCGACGATTGCGCTTTATGCCCGCTACGGTGAAATTCTCATCAGGTTTACGGCGAAGGCTGCCAATGATAAAGAGGCAGTCAAGCTGCTCGACGCTATGGAAGCCAAGGTACGCAAGAGCGTTGATAATTATATATACGGTGTGGATGATGCCACTCTGGCGGCCTGCCTAGGGCAGGAGCTGCTGAAGCAGGGCAAAACTATTGCCTTTGCGGAATCCTGCAGCGGCGGTCTTGCCAGCAGCCTGGTTACGGATGTGCCGGGCAGCAGCGAATATCTGCTGGGAAGCATCGTCAGCTACACTAACATGGCTAAGCAGAAGCTGCTTAATGTGCAGGCAGATACGCTGGCCAAATACGGCGCTGTCAGCCGTGAAACCGCCTGCGAAATGGCGCTGGGCGTACGCAAGCAGCTGGGCAGTGATTATGGTGTGAGCATTACGGGCAACGCCGGACCGGGAGCCAGCGAGGGCAAACCGGTAGGCCTTGTATATATTGCCGTTGCCACTGACGACGTGGTATATTGCCAGGAGCACCGTTTTATGTCTACAAGAACAGAAAATAAGCTGAGAATAGCTCAGACAGCTATTTCCATGGCTATTGATAAATTATTAGAAGAAAAAAACAATACGGAGGATAAACATTAATGACCATTCAAAAAGAGATGTTCGGCAGCTTAGAGCTGGACAAAAAAATTGTAACCGCCCTGACTGACATGGGCTTCGAAGAGCCTTCTCCAATTCAGGCCGCTACTATTCCCCTGGTGCTCGAAGGTAACGACGTTATCGGCCAGGCACAGACCGGTACCGGCAAGACCGCTGCCTTCGGTATTCCTCTGGTGCAGGCAATTACCGACTTCAAGCATATTCAGGCGCTGATTATGACTCCGACCCGTGAGCTGGCTATCCAGGTTGCGGAAGAAGTAGGCAAAATCGGCCGTACCCGCCGCGTGCGTGCGCTGCCTGTTTACGGCGGCCAGCCGATTGAACGCCAGATCCGTGCGCTGCGCAACAATGTGCAGATTGTTATCGGTACCCCGGGCCGTTTGATTGACCATATCAACCGCGGCACTATCCGTCTGGACCATATCAAATTCCTGGTACTGGACGAGGCTGACGAAATGCTGGATATGGGCTTTGTTGATGATATCGAAGAAATTATGCGCAGCCTGCCGGTTGAACGCCAGACTCTGCTGTTCTCCGCAACCATGCCTCGTCCGATTCTGAGCCTGACCAAGAAGTACATGAAGGCGCCGAAGAATGTAACCATTTCCAAGGAAGAGCTGACTGTACCTCTGATTGAGCAATACTATTTCGAAACCAAGGATAAGATTGAAGGCCTGTGCCGTCTGTTGGACGCAGAAATCGACGGCAAGCTGATTATCTTCTGCCGTACCAAAAAGGGTGTTGACGACCTGTCTATCGCACTTTCCAGCCGTGGCTACATGGCTGAGGGCCTGCATGGTGACCTGAGCCAGAACCAGCGTGACCGCGTAATGAAGAAATTCCGCGAGGGTGCTGTCGATGTGCTTATTGCTACCGACGTTGCTGCCCGCGGTATCGACGTTGACAACATCACCCACGTTATCAACTTTGATATTCCGCAGGATCCGGAAAGCTACGTTCACCGCATCGGCCGCACCGGTCGTGCAGGCAACACCGGCGTAGCTATGACCTTCATCACTCCGCGTGAGTTCCGTCAGCTGAAGCTGATTGAGCGTACCGTCAAGACTAAAATCCAACGCCGTCAGCTGCCGACTGCTGCTAACGTTATCGAGCGTCAGCGCGACCAAATTATCAGCAAGATGCAGACTGTGCTGGAGCTGAACGCATATCATGACTATATGCCGATTGCCGAAAGCCTGTTGGATGATTACAGTGCGGAAGAAGTTGCTGCCGCAGCTCTGAAGCTGATGCAGGAGGGCATTAAGGCTCTGGAGGCTCCGCAGGAGGATATCCTGTCCAAGGACCTGCGCAACACCGGCGGCCGTCCCGGCATGGTGCGCCTGTTCATCAACATCGGCCGCAGCCAGAAGATTATGGTTAAGGATATTGTCAGCACCATTGCTATCGAAGCAGACATTCCGGCGCGTGATATCGGCCTGATCAATATCTATGATAAGTTCACCTTTGTTGAAGTACCGGAAGATGTAGCCGAAAAGGTTATCGGTGCGATGAACAAGAACTTTATCAAGGGGTATAAGGTTAATATTGAGCCGGCTAAGGCAAGAAGATAATAACAAGGGCGACCGAGCCTCTCCTCTGGGAGACAAGGTGAATTGCCGGCAGGGCAAGAAAAGCCTCTCCTAGGGGAGAGGTGGCATCGCGCAGCGATGACGGAGAGGGGTTCTGCCTAAAGCAACGTTTCTGTCAAGCCCCTCTCAGTCGCCCTGACGGGCGCCAGCTCCCCCCAAGGGGAGCCTTTCAATAAGCAAATTGCTAAGCTACTCCCCAAGGGGAGCCTTTCAATAAGCAAATTGCTAAGTTACCCCCCAATTGGAGGTGAATACCCATGGCGAATGAAATTTACGGCAACCTGAAGGGTATCCGTAATTCCGTTATTGAAGAATTAAAAACGTTTTATGATATCCGTCTGGAGGGCGGTCAGCTGCTGACTAGCGAGCTGGCTTTGCGTATGGCGGATGTTACTGATTTTATTAACCGCGAGGTGAGCGTTTACGTTGCGCGCAACGGTCAGGTGCTTGCCGTATCGGTGGGCAATGATCAGAGTGTGGAGCTGCCTCCGGTTGAGGGCAGACGCGGTGCCAGCCGTTTGAGCGGTGTGCGCTGTGTGCATACTCATCCCAACGGCAATCCGCTGCTCAGCGGTGTGGATATTTCCGCGCTGAAGAATAACCGTTTTGATGCGATGATTGCTGTCGGCGTTACTTCGCCTGATATCAGCCAGTCGCAGATGAGCTTCGGCATGATTACCGGTATTGACGATAACGAGCAATATCAGGTGGAATGCTACGGACCGCTGACACTGCAGGAGGCGGAGGGAGTGTTCTTCCCGAATCTGGCGGCGATGGTGGAGCGCATCCTTGATAAGCAGACGGGCAGTGCAAGCCTGGCGCAGGGAACCGAGCGTGCGATTATCGTGGGCATGGAATATGGTGCTCCCAACAGCAGCGGCTGGACGGCTGAGGATTCTTTGGAGGAGCTGAAGCAGCTGGCAGATACTGCCGGTGCGGAGGTTGTGGCAAGATTCCTGCAGAAGCGCCCCAAGCCGGACCCGGCGTTCTTTATCGGCCGCGGCAAGGTGCAGGAGCTGGCGCTTTATGTGCAGCAGGAGAACGTAGACCTGTGCATTTTTGACGATGAGCTTTCGCCGGCACAGCAGCGTAATATTGAGCAGTCAATGGGTGTGCGTGTGCTTGACCGCACGGCGCTTATCCTTGATATTTTCGCCCAACGTGCGCATACTAATGAAGGTAAGCTGCAGGTTGAGCTGGCGCAGCTGCAATATACGCTGCCGCGTATTATGGGCAAGGGCCTGGCGCTGTCGCGTCTTGGCGGCGGCATCGGTACCCGCGGTCCCGGCGAAACTAAGCTGGAGGTTGACCGCCGTCGCATCCGTGACCGCATTGCTTATATTAAGGAATGCATCGGCAAGGTTAAGAGTGTGCGCACTCTGCACCGAGCAGGACGCGCGAAGGCGAGTGTGCCTACGGTAAGCCTTGTGGGCTACACCAACGCCGGAAAATCCACGCTTTTGAATACGCTGACTAATTCGGATATCTACGCGCAGGACCAGCTTTTCGCAACGCTGGACCCGACTACGCGCCAGTTAGATCTGCCGAATAAGCAGCAGGCCATTTTGACAGATACTGTCGGCTTTATCCAACGCTTGCCGCATCAGCTGGTTGCAGCCTTCCAGTCTACGCTGGAGGAGGTTGTGCAGTCCGACGTGCTGCTGCACGTTATTGATGTCAGCCACGAGCTGTATAAGGAGCAGGCTGCTGCTGTTTATCAGGTTCTGGATGAGCTGGGTGCCAAGGATAAGACAATTATCACGGTTTATAACAAAATTGATAAGCTGCCGCCGGATTCCGGTCTGGCAGAGCGTTTGAGCAAGGAAGAAAACAGCATCTGCATTTCCGCCAAGGCACGTTATAATCTTGACGGCCTGCTGGCGCTGATTGCGGAGAACCTGAAGCTGAAGGCGGTAGAGGAGAGCTTCCTCGTGCCTTACAGCGATTCCGCTGCGGTAGGACGCTTGCATGATGCAGGTACTGTATTGGAGCAGGAATATCTGGCGGAGGGCACACTGCTGAAGGTGCTTCTGGACGCGGAGCAGGTACAGCAGTTTGCCAAGTATCTTGCTGCAGATGCCAAGGCTTAGGATTAATTGGCGTTATGCCGAAAAATATAAAAATATCAGGTGAGAATTTTGGTTGATTACAATGCATTAGAGCAGGCAGCCTTAGCTGAGGTTGCTAAACATACCGCAGAGCTGGAAGCAGCAGCTTTGTACAATACTGAAAAGGTTATTGCGGCTTTCCGTAATAACATGGTTTCCGACTATTACTTGAAGCCTACTACAGGCTACGGCTACAGTGATGTGGGCCGCGATACTCTGGATCTGATTTACGCAGAGCTGTTCAAAACCGAGGCTGCATTGGTGCGTTCTCAGTTCGTCAGCGGTACACATGCGCTGGCAGTTGCTTTGTTGGGCAACCTGCGCGCAGGCGATGAGCTGATTGCCGTAACCGGTGCTCCTTATGACACTATGCAGACTATTATCGGCTCTCCGGTTAAAACTCCCGGCTCCTTGGTTGACCTGGGCGTAACCTATAAGGAGCTGCCGATGAAGGGCGACCATGTTGATTTGGAGGCTGTAAAAAACGCTGTTACCTCCAAGACTACGATGATTCATATTCAGCGCTCCTGCGGCTACAGCAGCGAACGTAAGACTATTGACGTTGCTGAAATCGGCCGTATCTGCAGTGCTGCTAAGGAAGCTAACCCGAATGTTATCTGCTTTGTTGATAACTGCTACGGCGAGTTTATCGAGAAGCAGGAGCCTACCGAGGTTGGCGCTGATCTGATGGCAGGCTCTCTGATTAAGAATCTGGGCGGCGGCTTGGCTCCTACCGGCGGTTATATTGTCGGCCGTGCGGATTTGGTAGAGAATGCTTCCTACCGTCTTACTGCTCCCGGTCTGGGCGGCGAGATGGGCGCAACTCTGGGCGATACCGCGCGTGAGTTCTATCAGGGACTTTTCTTGGCTCCGCATATTGTGGTGCAGGCTGTTAAGACTGCTATTTTTGCGGCTGCTGTTTTCAAGGGCCTGGGCTATGATGTTAAGCCGCTGCCGGAGGAACGCCGCAGCGATATTATTCAGGCTATTACCTTGGAGAGCAAGCAGCGTCTGTGCGATTTCTGCGTTGCTATTCAGGGCAATTCTCCTGTTGATGCGCACGTTGAGCCGGTTCCGAGTCCGCTGCCGGGTTATCAGGATGAGATTATTATGGCTGCGGGTACTTTTGTACAGGGCGCTTCTATTGAGCTGAGTGCCGATGGTCCGTGCCGTGAGCCGTTTAATGTTTTCTTCCAGGGCGGTTTGACTTTTGAGCATGGTCGTCTGGCGATTATGGCGGCGGCTAAGCGTGTGGGCCCCAAAGAGGCGTAATAAAGTTAAAGATTCGTAATTAAATCTCATTCCGTTCAAAAGAATTGCGGGCGCTCGTTTCGTGTGGAACCAAGACGAAGTGCCGAAAAACTCGCGCTAAGCTAAAAAATTATACAATATTAGCTTGCATAGCGCTCAGACAGTTTCGGCCCTTCGGTGGTTCCAAACACTTACTCGCTGCAATTATTATTTCTCTGCATGAGAATTTAATTACTCAATTTAGTTTGCTTTTAACGTTATGTTAAGAGTTAAGTTACTCAATGTAGTTTGCTCTTAGCTTTGCAATAAGAGTTCATTTATCCATTTTAGTTTGCTCTTAACTTTGCAATAAAGTTTCGGTTACTCAATTTAGTCTGGCATCGAATTGACGTCAATTTTGATGGCGGAGTTGTTTAAGGATGATTTATATGAATAATATGGCAGTATGTAATTATATAGTGGGCGTGCTGGGCGCTGTTATCGGCGGTCTGATTATGCAGGCGGCTGCAGCCTTTCCGCTGGAGTTTACGGAGAACGGCCCCGGTCCCGGCTTCTGGCCTTTTACGCTGGGGGCGGTGCTGGGCGCTGTTTCGGTTTTGCTGCTGCTTTATACCTTTATCAATAAAACTGATTTACATGGCGTGAAGGTGCAGCTTTCTTCGACAGGCAACAAGCGCGTTTATTTAATGATGGGACTTGTTGTTGTGTTCTGCGTGCTTATCAGCATTCTCGGCTTTTATCCGGCAGCGGCACTTATGATTCCGGCTGTTATGCGTCTTATGGATTATCGCAATTATAAGGTAATCGGCCTGACAACGGTGCTTAGTCTGCTGTTTATTTATCTTGTTTTCGGCATGCTGCTGCATACGCAGATGCCGCAATCTGTTTTCATGGAGTAGGGGGTCATACTGATGGTTGATATAATGAGCGCATTAAATATGATTTTCGTCCCCATGAATCTGCTGGGACTTTTCTTCGGCGTGCTGGTGGGCATTGCCTTCGGCTGTATGCCGGGCCTGAGCGTTAACATGGGTTTGGCGCTGCTGTTTCCGCTGGCATTTACGTTCCACGGTATCGGCGGCATTCTGATGCTGCTGGGAATTTACTGCGGTGCGATTTACGGCGGCAGTATTTCGGCAATCCTGCTGAAGACTCCGGGTACGCCTGCTTCCGTAGCGACTACTCTGGACGGTTATCCGATGGCGACAAAGCTGGGGCAGCCTGGACGTGCTCTCGGTCTTTCCACCTTGGCCAGCACCTTTGGCGGTATTTTCAGTACTATCTGCCTGATTTTGCTGGCACCGCAGCTGGCGAAGGTTGCACTGCAGTTTTCCAAGCCGGAATATTTTGCTCTGGCTATTTTCGGCCTCAGCATTATTACGAGTGTTTCCTCCGGCAGTGTTATCAAGGGTATTATGGGCGGTCTTATCGGTCTGTTCCTGGCGACCGTCGGCATTGACGGTATGAGCGGTGCAATCCGCTTTACTTTGGACTCCAACTATTTTATGGGCGGTGTATCCTTTATCCCTGTGCTGATCGGTGTGTTCGCCTTTGCGCAGGTGTTGAGCAGTATTGAGGATTATTATCATAATGAACGCAAGGAGCAGCACATGATGCTGGACCGTCTGCTGCCTTCGTTTGACGATATCAAGAGGGTGTTCAGCACGCTTTTGCGTTCCTCCTTCATCGGTACCTTCATCGGCTGTGTGCCCGGTACCGGCGGCGATATTGCTTCCTTTGTTTCTTATGATCAGGCTAAACGCTGGTCTAAGCACAGCAAGAACTTCGGCAACGGTGAGCCCGAGGGCATTGTAGCTTCCGAGGCAGGCAACAACGCTGTATCAGGCGGTGCCTTCATCCCTGTGCTGACGCTGGGTATCCCCGGCGACGGCGCAACGGCAATTATGATGGGCGCGCTGATGGTTCAGGGCCTGCAGCCCGGTCCCTTGCTTTTTGTGGAGAAGGCACCTGATGTTTACGCTATCTTCATCGGTCTGCTCTTAGCTAACGTGATTATGGGTATTATGGGCTTTTCGTTAATCAAACTTTTTATGAAGGTTGTTAACGTGCCTGTACACATTCTGTTGCCGATTATCGTGATGATGACCTTCGTGGGCACTTATTCCTACAATAATTCCCTGAACGATGTTTATCTGATGGTAGCAAGCGGTTTCTTAGGTTACTTTATGAATAAGCTGGGCTTTTCCATGTCGGCGATTATCATCGGCATTATCTTAGGCGGTATGGCAGAGCAGAACTTTGTCGGCTCGCTGATTATGAGCGACGGCAGCTTTGCTATTTTCTTCCAGCGTCCGCTGTGCCTGTTCTTCCTGGTGGCAGCACTTTTATCACTGCTTTCGCCGCTTTTCGGCAAGCTGTTCAAAAGAAGCTAAATTTTACTTGACAAACTCCCTGCGTTTGGCTAAACTAAGCATATAAAGGGAGTAGCTTGCACGCATGGCGTGTTCACTCTGTCGTCAGTACGATTGCTTTGGCAATCCGGCTTTGTGACTAAGTAGCGAGACTTTGTTGTAATTTTATTGCAGCAATGTCTCGCTTTTTTGTTTTTAGGGACGGCTGCAAATCAAGGAGGAAGAAAATGGAAATAGCTTTACAGTTTGTTTTATTGGCTTTAGGCTTTGTGATGCTCGGTAAGGGTGCGGATTGGTTTGTCGAGGGCGCGGCAGGTATTGCCATGCGCTTTGGCATTCCGCAGCTGGTAATCGGCCTTACTATCGTGGCGATGGGCACCAGCGCACCGGAGGCAGCGGTAAGTATCGCGGCGGCGGTTAAGGGTAATGCGGATATTACCATCGGTAATATCGTAGGCAGTAATATTCTTAACATACTTGTTATTTTAGGCCTTGCGGCTTCTATCGTACCGATTGCGGTAGCGCGTTCTACCGTACGCATCGAAATCCCCTTCATGATTGGTGTTACCGCACTGCTGTTTTATCAGGGACGCGACAGCAGTATCAGTCTGGCGGACGGCGGCGTGCTCATGGTAGCCTTTGCCGCATATATGATGTATCTGTACACCATGGCGATGAAGAGCAATGTCGACAGTGATCTGGAAGAGCCCGGTTTGCCGCTGGGACGCTGCCTTTTGGGTGCAGTTGGCGGCTTGGCGCTGATTATTGCCGGCAGTAATGTTACCGTTGGCGCAGCAACCTCTATTGCAACCTATGCTGGACTTAGCGAGCGTTTTATCGGCCTGACGATTGTGGCCTTGGGCACCTCGCTGCCGGAGCTGTTCACCTCTGTAGCGGCGGCACGCCGCGGTAACGCGGATATTGCCATCGGTAATATCGTCGGCAGCAACATTTTCAATATCCTTTTCGTAGTAGGCTTATCCTCGCTTATCATCGACATTCCCTTCGCATCTGCCTTCAACTTTGATACCTATGTAGCGCTTGGTGCGGCAGTGCTTCTGTGGCTGTGCGTGTTGCGTACTCAGCGCCTGCAACGCTGGGCCGGGGCGCTGATGCTGATGTGCTATGCGGCATATCTGGGGTATATTCTGTAAGCACAGCATTATAATGTAAAAAATTTAACATTTACCCTCCGCAAGCAGTAAAAATCTCTTGCCTGCTTGCGGAATTTATGGTAAAATATTTTGGTGTAAAAATAACACACGCAGGAAAATTCATCTGTTGCTACGTTTTGCCGCGTAGAGAAGAATTATAACCCATTCCTGCGGAGGAAAAAACAGGAGGAAACAAAAAATGGCTATTATCTCTATGAAACAATTACTTGAAGCTGGTGTACACTTTGGTCACCAAACCCGTCGTTGGAACCCTAAAATGGCTCCGTACATCTTCACCGAGCGTAACGGTATCTACATCATCGACCTGCAAAAAACCGTAAAAAAGGTTGACGAAGCTTACAACTTCATCCGTGAGGTTGCTGCTGCTGGCGAAAACATTCTGTTCGTTGGTACCAAAAAACAAGCTCAAGAAGCTATGAAAGAAGAAGCTACCCGCTGCAACATGTTCTTCGTTAACGAGCGTTGGCTGGGCGGCATGCTGACCAACTTCAAAACCATCCAAACCCGTATTGCACGTCTGCGCAAACTGGAAGCTATGGAAGCTGACGGCACCTTCGACCTGCTGCCGAAGAAAGAAGTTATCAGCCTGAAACATGAAATGGAAAAACTGACCAAATACTTGGGCGGTATCAAAGACATGAAAAAACTGCCGGGCGCTATGTTCATCGTTGACCCCCGCAAAGAGCACATCGCTGTTCTGGAAGCTCACAAACTGAACATTCCTATCGTTGCAACCGTTGACACCAACTGCGATCCGGACGAAATCGATCATGTAATCCCTGCAAACGACGACGCTATCCGCGCTGTAAAACTGCTGACTGCTAAAATGGCTGACGCTGTTCTGGAAGGCCGTCAAGGTATGCAAACCGAAGAAGCTGCTGCTGAAGAAGCTCCGGCAACCGAAGAAGCTGAATAATCCTAACGTTAATATATTACATTTTGAGGAGGAATAACTGATGGCTCAAATTACTGCTGCATTAGTTAAAGAACTGCGCGAGCGTACTGGCGCTGGCATGATGGACTGCAAAAAAGCACTGACCGCTGTAGAAGGCGATATGGACAAAGCAATCGACTTCCTGCGTGAAAAAGGTTTGGCTGCTGCTGCTAAAAAAGCCGGCCGTATCGCTGCTGAAGGCGTTGTTGGCTCTTTCGTTAGCACTGACGGCAAGATCGGTGCAATCGTAGAAGTTAACTGCGAAACCGACTTTGTGGCTAAAACCGACGGCTTCAAAGAACTCGTTGAAAAAATTGCTGCTCATATCGTAGCTACCAAACCGGCTGACGTAGAAGCTCTGCTGGCTTCCGAGCTGGACGGCCAAACCGTTGAAGCTCTGGTAACCGCTAGCGTTGCTAAAATCGGCGAAAAGATTTCCGTTCGTCGTTTCGCTCTGTACGAAGCTCCGGAAGGCGTTGTTGCTGCTTACATCCATGGCGGCGGCAAAATCGGCGTTCTTGTTGAATTAAAAGGCGGCAATGCTGAACTAGGTAAAGACGTTGCAATGCATGTTGCTGCTGCTAACCCGAGCTATCTGGAACGCTCTCAAGTACCGGCTGCTGAGCTGGAACACGAGAAAGAAGTTCTGTCCGAGCAAGCTAAAAACGAAGGCAAACCGGAAAAAATCATCGAGAAGATGGTTATGGGCCGTATCAACAAATACTACAAAGAAGTATGCCTGGTTGACCAAGAGTTCGTTAAAGATCCGGACCAAACCGTTGGCAAACTGGTAAAAGCTGCAGGCGCTGAAGTTCTGGCATTCTCCCGTTTCCAACTGGGCGAAGGCATCGAAAAGAAACAAGAGGACTTCGCTGCAGAGGTTATGTCTCAAATTAAATAATCCGTTTAGTTTGGACTGCAACTGAACATTTAAGGCTATCACAAGAAATTGTGGTAGCCTCTTTTTTGCACTGCAAAACTTTTAAAAAGTGTAAAATAGTATACATTTTTCTTTCTTGACTATGCTATGGCAAAAGCATATAATAGCAATGTATTTTGTTTTAGCAGTCTAGTAAACTGCTGGGGAGGTTAATGTATAATGAATAAGTTTTTAAAATACGCTCTTGTGGGCGTACTGACAATGTTTGCTCTTGTAGCTGCAGGCTGCGGCGGTTCTAAAGATGACGGCAAGGTAGATATGAATAAGCCGGTTATCGTAGGCGTAAACCCCGGTCCTCATGCTATTATTATGGATAACGTAAAGAACATTGCCGAGAAAAAGGGCCTGAAGATTGAGGTTAAAGAGTTCAGCGATTTCGTAACTCCTAACTCCGCTCTGGCTTCCGGTGAAATCTGGGCTAACTGCTTCCAGCACGAGCCCTTCCTGAAGGCAACTATGAAGAAGGAGCCTTCCTTCAAGCTGGCTAAAGCCTTCAACACCGCTCTGTTCCCGATTAACATCTATTCTAAAAAATTGAAACCCGGCGACACCATTCCCGACGGTGCAAAAATCGGTATTCCTAACGATCCGACCAACGGCGGCCGTGCTATTCTGCTGCTCGCTGCCAACAACCTGATTAAGGTTAAAGACCCGAAGGATGTTACTACCAGCGTTAAGGATATCACCGAAAATCCGCATCATTTCGAAATTATCGAGCTGGAGGCTGCAGCAATTCCCCGCAGTCTGGATGATCTGACCTGCGCAGCTATCAACACTACCTACGCTATCAGCGCCGGCCTGGACCCTGCCAAGGATCCTATCCTGCGTGAAACCAAGGATTCTCTGTATGTAAACATTGTTGCTGTACAGGAAAAGGACCTGAACGATCCGCGTCTGAAGATTTTCCAGGAAGCATATCAATCTAAGGAAAATGCAGAATTCATCGAGAAGAAATTCCCCGGTTCTGTATACTTAGGCTGGGATAACAAATAATGAGCTCATGGTCAACGTGCAAAACTCCTGCGGGAGCTTTGCCGTTGGCCTTTTGTCTATGCAAAGGTGGTAATTTTATGGATATTCAAGCATATATTAATGAAGTATGGCCCAAGCTGCATGCTCTGGCTGAGCCTGCCTTCAAGGAAGTTAGGACGGCAGCCTTTCTGGCAGATTTTTTGCGTAAGCTAGGTTACGACGTAACAGAAAACGTTGGTAATACTACAGCACTTACCGCTGTGCTCGACAGCGGCAAGCCGGGACCTACGGTAGCAGTGCGCACCGATATGGATTGCCTGCTCTTTAAAAACGAGGACGGTTCGCTGGCGCCTATTCACGCCTGCGGTCATGATGCGCATATGACTATCGCTTTGGGCGTAGCCAAGCTGCTGCAAGAGCAGGGCCTCGCCTGCGGCCGCGTGAAGATTCTTTGCCAGCCTGCGGAGGAAATCGGCAGAGGCGCATTGGCAATGCTGGAGGCAGGCGCACTGGATGATGTGCAGTACGCTTTGGGTTATCATGTAATGCCGAAGGATATGGCACGCAGTGGTCAGATTATAGCGCAGATCAATTGGACGGCCTGCACCCTGATGGAAGGCGAAATCCGTGGGTTGGCAGCGCATGGCTCCCAGCCGCATCTGGGCGTGAACGCTATTGATGCCGGTGCCGCTATTGTGAATGCCATCAACGCACTGCACAGCAACCCGCTTTTGGGCGGCAGCATCAAGACTACCCGCTTTATGGGCGGCGCAGGCTCGCTTAACGCTATCTGTGACAAGGTAAGCATCGGCTTTGACCTGCGCAGTACGTCGAACGCCGAGATGTTGGTGCTGCGCCGCAAGGTAGAAGATATCGTCGTGAATACGGCGAAGGTGTATGGCGCGGAGGCGGACTGTCATATTGTCGGCACCTGCCCGGCGGCGGAGGCTGACCCATCACTGTTGGCGCTGACGCAGGAGGTAATTTCCGCAGAGCTGGGAGCGGGAGGACTGATTCCCGCTGCCAATATTACGGTAGGCGAGGACTTCAACTTCTTCAAGCAGGAGCGTCCGCAGCTGAAAACTGCCAGCCTGGGCATTGGCTGCGACCTGGAGCCGCGTCTGCATGACCGTGATATGCACTTTGACCACAGCGCGCTGGCTAATGCCATCAACGTGCTGACAAATCTTACGCAGCGTATTTTATGCGTAAAGCCGTAAGCATATCCTGAAAAATTATAAAGCAAAAGGCTTCTGCAGTAAGGTGTTGCCAAACTGCGGAAGCCTTAATTTTACGCTTCTTATGCTTCTTCGATTACTGCGGCAATGGCTGCAACAGCCTTATCTTTGAGGCCGGTTGCTTCAATGCAGGGCTTAAAGGTTGCGTCCTTGCAAACTGCCGTCATAGCCTTTTCGCTGCTGCCCTTACCGCTGCTGCCGTAGGTGCAGACAGGGATAACTGTTTTGCCGCTCAGGTCGTTTTCCTCCAGGAAGGTGAGGATGATATTGGGGCAGGTGAACCACCAGATAGGGAACATCACCACAATGGTGTCATAGTCCTGCAGGTTCTGCGGCTTAGCCTTTATCGCAGGACGTGCGTTTTGCAGGTTTTCCAGCTTGGCCTGGCCTACGCAGATAAGATAAGAGGAGGAATATTCTTTTACCGGCTCGATAGCAAAAAGATCGGCACCGGTTTGCTTGGCGGTGTCTTCGGCCAGTTTTTTGGTAATGCCTGTGCGTGTAAAATAGGCGATAAGAGTTTTCTTCATAATGGGAACCTCGCTTTCATATAATAACATTATAACACAATTTTAGACAAAGGCTGAATTTTCTTTACAGTTTTACTGTCAGCTTGTATATTTAGCTGATTTCATGTATAATAAAGTTAGTTTTTTCAAATGGAGGGATGTCGATGAAAAAGTACTTTCTGCCAATAGGCAAACGACAGGAAGAGGTACTGCTCCCCGAGGAGCGCGTTATATATGATATACACGGCAATGAATCCAGCGTCTGCGAGGACGTTGTTGCCGCTACTACCGAAGCAATCCGTAACCCGATCGGTACCAAGCCTCTGCGAGAAATTGTGCATGCAGGCGAAACTGTAACCATTGTCATCAGCGATATCACACGTCTGTGCGGCACGTCCGAATTTCTGCCGGTTATTGTGGCCGAGCTGAACAGTGTGGGCGTAAAGGACGAGGACATCACTGTTATTGTTGCTACCGGTACCCACCGCGGTCATACGCATGAAGAGGATATCACCGTTTGCGGCGAGGAGATGGTACGCCGTCTGAAAATAGTTCAGCATGACTCCCGCAAGAGCGAGGACATGGTACTGCTTGGGCAAACCTCCTTCGGCAATGATGTTGCTATCAGCAAATATGTTGCCAATGCCGACAGAGTTATTCTGACCGGTGCTGTAACGCTGCATCCCTTTGCCGGCTTCGGCGGCGGACGCAAGGCTGTTATGCCGGGCGTAGCGGCATATGACAGCATTATGAAAAACCATTGCATGACTATGTCTCCGGTAGAAGGCGCAGGCTGCAACAAGGCCTGTGACGCAAGTCTGCTCGAGGGCAATCCCATTCATCAGGATATGTATGAATCCTGCAAACTGTTGAATCCGGATTTTCTGGTGAACACTGTGTTTACTCCGGACGGAGAAATCAGCGAGGTTGTTGCAGGCCACTGGTACGAGGCATGGCAGAAAGGCTGTAAGGATTTGCTGGCTATGGCAGGCGTACACATCAAGCAGCTGGCTGATGTAGTAATTGCTTCCGCAGGCGGTTATCCCAAGGATTTGAATCTGTATCAGGCTACCAAGTGCCACATGAACGCACAGTTTGCGGTTAAGCACGGCGGCATCATGATTTTCACTTTGGACTGCCCGGATATTAAGGAGCCTGCTATCTTTACGGATTGCTTCAGCCGTAACGATATGGAGCAGTTTGAAAAGGATATCCGTGCTAATTTCACTATTCCGGCCTTTGTTGCCTTCAAGGCGCGCTGCATTGTCAACGATGTAACCGCTTATCTGGTAACACGTCCCGAGAACTTCGACTTTGTCCGCAAGACAGGTCATATTCCCTGTGCATCCTTGCAGGAGGCCTGGGATATGGCTCAGGAAAAACTTGCAGAGCAGGGCAAAAAGGATTACAATATTACCATTATGGGCCATGCGTCAGCTACGCTGCCTATTTTGGACAAATAAAATATTAAAGAATAATTTGGGGGGAACTTAATTATGAAAACAAGAAAAGTTGGTATTATCGGTTTAGGTCACGTTGGTGCTCACGTTGCATACAGCCTGGCTATTCAGGGCATTGCTGCCGAGCTGGTGCTGGTAGATCCGAAAGAATCCAAGCTGGCTGCCGAGGTACAGGACCTGCGTGACGCAATTCTGTATTGCCCGCATGATGTAAAAATCAACGGCGGTACCTACGCTGACTTGGGCGACTGCGATGCTATTGTAAACTGCATCGGCGATATCGACCTGGTTGCCAGCGGTGACCGTTTGGACGAGCTTACCTTTACCGCAGCACAGGTTAAAGGTTATATCCACAAGGTTATGGCCAGCGGCTTCAACGGCTTCATTGTTAACATCACCAATCCTTGCGATGTTATCACCAACATCCTTTATCGCGAAAGCGGTTTGCCGAAAGGCCATGTAATCGGTACCGGTACCGGTCTGGATACCTCCCGTCTGGTATCTGCTTTATCTCTGCAGACCGGCGTTTCTCCGCAATCCATCAGCGCTTACATGATTGGCGAGCATGGCGCTTCCCAAATGGCTGCATGGTCCTGCGTAAACTTCAACGGCATTCCTTTAAGCTCTCTGGAGCACGAGGATCCTAAATTTGCTTTTGACAAACCGGAGCTGCAAAAACGCGCTATCGGCGGCGGCTGGGTAACCTACAGCGGCAAGCACTGCACCGAATACGGCATCTGCTCTACCGCAGCACGTATGGTACGCTGCATTTTCAACGACGAGCAACGCATTATGCCTGCTTCCATGCTGCTTGACGGCGAATACGGCGAAAAGGATGTCTTTGTAGGCGTTCCCGTACTGTTGGGCAAAAACGGCGCAGAGCGTGTGCTGGAGCTGCCTCTGACTGCTGAGGAGCTGGCAAACTTCCATAAATGCTGCGACGATGTACGTAAGAACATCAAAACCGCAGAAGGCATTGCTCCTGCCGAATGTAAATAATTTTTATAGTATGTCTTTAAAAGGGCAGGCCGACAACGCTGCAGGGCGCTGCTTACGGCCTGCTTTTTTGCTGGTTATGCTACAAAGTTAACAAAAAAAGTGCCTTAGCAAAGATAATAGTTGAAAGTTTTGCCAATGAGTGGTAAAATATTTAGGTGATTCATAGCTATCATCAGTTTTATGGAAAGAGGGTAATATCATGACGCGTATCAATAGAGTTTTGGAGCATATGGCCAAGCTGCAGGTAGACAGTGTCATTATTAAGGATGTTACCACAATCCGTTATCTGACCGGCTTTACAGGAGATTCCAGTCTGCTGTATCTGGACAGACAACAGGGCGTGCTGATTACGGATGGCCGTTATACAGAGCAGGCCAGAAACGAAATGAAGTTCTTCAAGGTGCTGGAGTATACTCCGACAGGTGCGCACAGCATCTGGGCTGCCGCCGCTGATTTGGCAAAGAATGCCCAAGCGCAGGTAGTAGGCTTTGACGGAGCGTATTACAGCTATGATGATTATACTGTGCTGCACGAGCTTTTGGGCGAAACCTATATGCAGAGTATTGATTTCAGCGATATCCGTATGATTAAGGATAAAAAAGAGCTGGACCTGCTGCTGAAGGCTGCCAGCATTGCTGACGAAGCCTTTATCCATCTGCTGGAGGATATCAAGCCTGGCTGTACCGAGCGCAGTCTGGCAGGCCGTCTGGAATACTATATGCGTGCCTTGGGAAGTGAAAAGACTTCCTTTGATACGATTGTAGCCTCCGGCGTACGCAGTGCTTTGCCGCATGGCATGGCATCCGACAAGGTTATCGAGGTCGGTGATTTTATTACCTTTGACTTCGGCGCTGTCTATAAGGGATATCATTCCGATATGACGCGTACCCTGGTAGTGGGTCTGGCAAATTCCTGGCAGCAGGAAATTTATACTATAGTTGAAGAAGCACAGCGCAAGGGCCTGAAGGCTGCCGAAGCAGGCATGACCGGCAGAGAGCTGGACGCTATTGTGCGTGACAGCATTACCGCCTGCGGCTACGGCGATTATTATGTGCATGGAACAGGTCACGGTGTAGGCCTGGAAATCCATGAAATGCCGATGATCAACAAGCGTGGCGCTACGGTGCTGCAGACAGGCATGATCTTCACTATTGAACCCGGTATATACATTCCCGGTAAAGGCGGGGTACGTATAGAAGATACTGTTGTTTTGACAGAGGATGGGGCAAGAGCCTTGAACGGTGTCAAAAAGCAGCTTATTGAAATTGTCTAATATTTAAATTTATAGGAGGGCTTCCAATGATTTCCACAAACGAATTTAAAACCAACGTAACTGTTACTATCGATGGCGACGCTTGGCAGGTTGTTGAATTCCAACACGTAAAACCTGGTAAGGGTGCTGCTTTCGTACGTGCAAAAATGCGTAACCTGTGCACCGGTGCTGTTGTTGAGCGTACCTTCAACGCAGGCGAGCGTCTGCCGAAGGCTCACATCGACCGTCGCGAAATGCAATATCTGTATGAATCCGACGGCATGTATGTATTCATGGATAATGAAACCTACGAACAAACCGAGCTGAGCAAAGAAACTCTGGGTAGCGCACTGAACTTCCTGAAAGAGAACATGGACGTTAAAATCATGATTTATGACAACCGTGTACTGGGCGTTGATCTGCCGAACACTGTAGAACTGACCGTAGTTGAAACCGAACCCGGCATCAAAGGCGATACCGCAACCGGCGGCAGCAAGAACGCTACCATGGATACCGGCTATGTTGTTAAAGTTCCTCTGTTCATCAACGAGGGCGATGTTCTGGCTATCGATACCAGAACCGGCGACTACATTTCCCGCGCTTAATTTTAATTAAGAATTACGTAGCAGCTGCTGCAGGCTTGTTCTGTTACTCACGGTGACGGAACCTGCCTGCGGCAGCTTTTTTTGTATGCATATGTACTTATATTGTACACTGAATTTGTTCAGAATTTACAAAAATAACAAGTGTACTTTTCAAGAGAACAGTGGTATAATATTAGAAGAATTTTGTATGAAGAAAGGGGACACTAGTATGTCTGAAAAATCCACATTCTATTTGGTTCGCGAAGAAATTCTTCCTGAAGCAATTAAAAAAACTATAAAGGTTAAAGAAATCCTCAAACGCGGCGAAATCAAAACTATCAACGAAGCAGTTGAAAAAATGGGCCTGAGCCGCAGTGCTTATTACAAATATAAGGATTTCGTTTTCCCGTTCTATGAAGCAAGCAAGGAAAAAATTATTACCTTGTCCTTACTGCTGGAGCACAAATCCGGTGTGCTGTCCAAGGTCCTGAATACTGTTGCCGACGATTCCGGCAGCATCATGACCATCAACCAGGGCATTCCTCTGCAGGGCGTTGCCAACACCACTATTTCTATCGAAACCAAGCATCTGACGGTAGATCTGGAGGCTCTGCTGGACAAGCTGCGCATGATTGACGGCGTAAAACGTCTGGAAGTTTTAGGTCAGGTATAACCGATTACTTATTTAGGTATTGGAGGGGTACTAAATGAAGGATTTTGTAAATGTTGGTCTGTTGGGCGCCGGCACTGTCGGTGGCGGCGTGCTGAAGGTTTTAGAGAAAAATGCAGAGAAAATAGCCAAAGAGGTAGGCAAGCCGGTAAGAATCACCAAGGTGCTTGACCGCCATGTAGACCGCCTGAAACAGGAATACGGCGATAAATATATTTTCACCGACAACGCTGACGAAGTGCTTGAGGATAAGGATATTGATATTATCGTTGAGCTGCTGGGCCGCGAGCATCCTGCCAAGGAATTTATCGCCAGAGCCTTTGCCAACGGCAAGCATGTTGTTACTGCCAACAAGGACGTTCTGGCCAAATTCGGTGCCGAGCTGTTCCCGCTGGCACATGAGCACAACTGCGACTTTATGTTTGAAGCCAGCGTCTGCGGCGGTATTCCTATCATTGGACCTTTGAAAACCAGTATGGCAGCCAATCAGATTACCTCTATCATGGGTATCGTGAACGGCACCACCAACTATATGCTGTCCAAGATGGCTAACGAACACCTTGATTACGACGAGGTACTGAAGGAAGCGCAGGCCAAGGGCTATGCAGAGTCCGATCCTACTGCCGATGTAGGCGGTCTGGATGCTGCGCGTAAAATCGTTATTCTGGCATCTATCGCCTTCAATACCCGCTTCAATCTGGACGATGTGCAGGTTGAAGGCATTGAAAGCATCGAAGCCTGCGATATCAAATATGCAACTGACCTCGGTTACGCAGTTAAGCTTCTGGCAATCGCCAAGAACGATCCGGAAAACGGTGTCAGCCTGCGTGTTAACCCGACGATGATTCCGCTTTCCCATCCGCTGGCAGGCGTAAACGGCGTGTATAACGCTGTATTCGTCAACGGTGACGCTATCGGTGAGGCAATGTTCCTGGGCCTCGGTGCAGGTCGTCTGCCGACTGCAAGCTCTGTCTGCGGCGATATTATTGATATTGCCCGCAATATGCAGCATCAGTCTACCGGACGCATCAGCTGCACATGCTTTGAGGAAAAACGCCTCTGTCCGCCTGACAAGATGTCCGCACCGGCATATATCCGTCTGCAGGTAGCAGATAAACCGGGCGCACTGGCAGCTATCGCTGCAGCCTTCGGCGCACAGAACGTGAGCCTGCGCAATGTTGTACAGACTAATGATGTTAAGAGCAACAAGGCGGAAATTGTTGTAATTACTCACAGTGTTTCGGAGGCTAATCTGCAGATGGCGCTGCAAATTTTGCGCGTACTGCCGGTAGTAGAAGCAATCAGCTGTGTGATTCGTGTAGAAGACAGCCATTTGGCATAAAGAGGCGGCAACATGAAAAAAGTATTTATCCAGGTTCCCGCAACCTCAGCTAACTGCGGCCCCGGCTTTGATACCCTCGGCCTGGCCTGCAATCTGTATAACGAAGTAAGCTATGAAATAACCGATAAGAAGGGCTTCCAGCTGGAGGTAGAAGGCGAGGGCGCAGATTATCTGAAGCCGTTTGGCCGTAATTTGGCCTTTGCCAGCTTTCTGCGCGTGTGGAACGCCGTAACCGACGGCCAACGCATCGGTCTGAAGGTGAAGATGCTCAACCGCATTCCTATGTCCCGCGGTCTGGGCAGCAGCTCCAGTGCGATTGTTGCCGGTCTGTTTGCAGCCAACGCTTTGTGTGATGACCATTATACCAAGGATGAGCTTCTCGATATCGCTACGGAAATCGAGGGCCACCCGGATAATGTGGCACCGGCGCTGTACGGCGGCTTCACCATCAGCTATATGGAGCAGGAGAAGGCGCATTCTTTGCGTCTGCTGCCTGCCAAGCCATTGAAGTTCATTGCCGTCGTTCCCGACAGCAAGCTGCCTACGTCGCTTGCGCGTCAGGCTATTCCCAAGACTGTACCGCACAAGGACGCAGTATATAACACCTCCAGAGCTTCGCTTTTGGTCGGTGCGCTGCTGAGCGGCAATTATGAGTATCTGGGCATGGCGCTGGAGGATAAGCTGCATCAGCCGTACCGTGCGCATCTGATTCCGGGCTTGCCCGACGTTTTTGCGGCTGCCAAAGAGGCAGGCGCATATAACGCTATTATCAGCGGTGCAGGCTCTACGGTGATGGCCTATGCTTCGCCGGAGGCAGACTGTGAGCGCATTGCCAAGGCCATGGTTGATGTGTTTGCGGCCAATAATGAACACGCCTGCTACCATATTCTGGACCTGGATACAGACGGTGTAAAAAAAGTTTAAAATATTTAAAAAAATAGTGTTGACAAAATCCAAATAAACCTGTATAATACTCCTTGTGATTCGGGGCGTGGCTCAGCTTGGTAGAGCGCTTCCTTGGGGTGGAAGAGGTCGTGGGTTCGAATCCCGCCGCTCCGACCAATGTCGGACTTATAGCCTTTACGTTTTAACGTAAAGGCTTTTTTCATGTTTAAAAGGAAGTTGGGGCACGCGAGAAAATATAATAATGCTCTCGATATGAGCTTAGGAAAAACTAATCTTATAAACTTAGAACCGATTTTGGTTCTTTTTATTTGCGTAAATTTACATAAAAGTGTGATTCGGAACACAAAAAATCTTATAAAAATGTGAGAAGTAAGCATTTTATACAATTCGCTTTGCGATACGTCCCCAACAACCCTCATTTTAAAGAAAAATTGTTAGGGAAAAACAATCTGATATGTTATAATATAGAACGTGTAAATATATTTTGCGCAGCTGCCGGGCAGCAGAGGTAAATAAAACTGCTGCTGACGGCATAACAAAGCAATTTGAACAGTAATTGACAGCAAAAGCTGCAAAACATCAGGCCGAAGGCTTACAGCTTGGGAATATAGCTTCCCGACAGCCACGGCATTACTGATTACTGTTATAGCAGAGCGCCTTGCATTCGAAGTAAGGGCTTTTTCATATTATATTGGGAGGTTTTGACCGATGATTCGTACCTTGGAATTCGTCTGCAGTGAATGCGGCGAACATTTTGTGCCCGGAGAAAAATTGTATTATCGTGATAATTACATGAACAACAGCATTCGCGATACCAAATTTATCTGCCCGGAATGTATTGCCCGCTGGCAGCAGAAATGGCAGATTAAAACAGCCAGCTTTCATGAGATTGATTATGTGCTGACAGTTGACCTGGAGCTGGAGGACGGCACAGTCTACAACAACATGGACTGCACGCCGATAGATGAAACCGAAACCGTTGTCCTGGGCGAGGACGTGCCGGTGGAGGCACAGCAGGAGCTGTATAAAATTTATGCAGCCTGGGATAAGGAGCGCAAGGCGCACATCCTGAAGGACTGCACCTTTAAGGATGAATTCATGCGTACTTCCTTCACCTGCGAAACCTACAGCGGTGAACGCTACGAGAACGTTGCCTTCCGCGTAACCATGCGCGGTGAGCTGCAGACGGAAATCCCTGTTCCCGACTACATCAAAATGCAGATTCTTGATGCCTACAAGCTGTACGAGGAGCAGAACGCTGATTATCCGGCAGTAGACGAGCTGGTTTCCGATGAGGATGAAATTGCCAGGATTACCAAAAATTTAAAGAAATAGGAGAGCATATACATAATGACAGAATTGATGGATAAAATTAAGAAACGCCGTACCTTCGCTATTATTTCTCACCCTGACGCAGGTAAAACAACCCTTACCGAAAAGCTGCTGCTTTACGGCGGAGCTATTCACCTGGCAGGCTCTGTAAAGGCTAGAAAGAGCAACAAGCACGCTGTATCCGACTGGATGGAGATTGAAAAGCAGCGTGGTATTTCCGTTACTTCTTCCGTACTGCAATTTGATTACGACGGCTTCCGCGTAAACATTCTGGATACCCCCGGTCACCAGGATTTCTCCGAGGATACCTACCGTACTTTGATGGCTGCCGACAGTGCTGTTATGCTGATTGACGCTGCCAAGGGCGTAGAGCCGCAGACCAAGAAGCTGTTCTGGGTTTGTCACCGCCGCCGTCTGCCTATTTTTACCTTTATCAACAAACTGGACCGCTACGGCCGTAATCCCTTCGACCTGATGGACGAGCTGGAAAAGGTGCTGAACATCCGCGCATATCCGATTAACTGGCCTATCGGTATCGACGGCCATTACAAGGGCGTGTACAACCGTCTGGAAAACACTATCGAGCTGTTCGAGGATGACACCAGCCATGGTGCCAACAAGCTGAAATCCACTACCGGTTCTTTGGACGATCCCAAAATCAAAGAGATGCTGGGCGACGAACTCTACGAAAACCTGTGCAACGATATCGAGCTGCTGGACATGGCAGGCGATGAATTCGATATGGAAAAGGTTAACACCGGCGAGCTGACTCCGATGTTCTTCGGCAGTGCTATGACCAACTTCGGCGTACAGAGCTTCCTGGAAAAATTCCTGGAAATGTCTCCCATGCCACAGCCAAGAATGCTGCAAGATGGTACAATATTGTCACCGGAGAACGAAAAATTCTCTGCTTTTGTTTTTAAAATCCAGGCTAATATGAATCCTGCTCACCGTGACAGAATTTCCTTCATGCGTATTTGTTCCGGCGTCTTTGACAAGGGAATGAGCGTTTACCACAAGCAATCCGGTAAGATGGTTAAGCTGGCACAGCCGCAGCAGTTCCTGGCTCAGGAGCGCACAATAGTGGAAAAAGCATATCCAGGTGATATTATCGGCGTTTTTGATCCGGGTATCTTCGGTATCGGTGATTCCCTGAGCGACAGCAGCCTGAAGCTGCAATTTGAAGATTTCCCCGTATTCCCGCCGGAAATTTTTGCCCGCGTACAGCCTAAGGACTCCCTCAAACGCAAGCAGTTTGAAAAGGGCATCATCCAGCTGTCGCAGGAGGGTGCTATTCAGGTATTCCGTCAGGAGGGCGTAGGTCTTGAAAGCTACATCGTCGGCGTTGTCGGTGTACTGCAGCTGGAGGTTCTGGAATACCGTTTGCTTAACGAGTACAGTTCTAAGCTGCTGATGAACCAGCTGCCGTACTCCGTTGCACGTTGGGTATATGCAGAGGATAAGAAGCTGATTGAGAACATTAAAGGCTTGGATAACGGAATGCTTGTTTATGATAAAAAGGACAGACCTGTTATTCTTGTAAATAACGAGTGGTCCCTGAATTGGATTCTGGAACGAAATCCTGGTATTCAGTTCCTGACGGTACCTGCTGATGTGGAGAAAATCTAAAGATAATTACAATTACAAATCAGGAAAAACACTTTCACTTTTACAGAAAATAGTAGTACTTATTACGCTCGTAGTGTGTATCGCACTGCTGCCGACATCTTTGTTTACGACGCAGAAGGTGGCGCGGGTAATTTATGACCGCGTCAGTATCAACGCCGTAAGCATCAACAACATTCTCTGTAACTCTCCGGAAATTAGGGAGAGCCTGGAGAAGCAGAACAAAATGCCGGAGGATTCCGTAGACAGCTTTATGGCTGCCTTTGTTAACGATGTTGACCATTCGGATGAAGCGGGCGTAGCGATTTATGATAAGAACCGCCATCTGCGCGTGTTGTATAACCCAGGCAAGCTGCCTGACTTCGAGCATAGTGCGCGTAATCTGGTTGACAAATATGAGGGACGCAACAATATTTCCTATAAGGAAAACTATGCGATTCCCAATAAGGCCATAGGCTTTGTCAAAGACGACAATAAAAAAAACATCGGTTATGTTGTTACCGGTTATTCCGATGAAATCGTTAATAATTCTACAATAGATGCAGTTTTATTCTTGCTGTCTATGACGCTGCTTGGCCTGATTGTCGGCATCTGGGGAGCAATTTATCTGGCACAGAGGATTAAACGTGTTCTTTTCGGCTATGAGCCGGAAGAAATCGCCAGAATGCTGCAGGAGCGCGACGTTATTCTTAACTCTGTACGTGAAGGCATTATCAATATCAACAGCAACGGCTGCATTACGCTTGTCAACTCCGAGGCCCAATTGCTTTTGAAGCAAGCCGGTATTGAAGGAGTTAATGAACTATTTGGAAAATCTGCAAAAGATGTCTTGAAACGTGTGCCGTTGGATGATATTATAAAAGAAGGTAAAACTTTAGTTGATGCCAGTGTCAAGATGGGTAATACTGTCTTTATTATTACTGCAGTACCGTTACTGGATGATAAGAACATTATCGGTGCCGTAATTACCTTCCGCAAAAAATCTGTAGTAGAAGAGATGGCTAACCAGCTGACAGGCTTTAAAAATTATGCTACTGCTTTAAGAGCGCAGACACATGAGTTTATGAACAAAATGCATGTGATTATGGGCCTGATAGATATGAAGGCCTATGACGAGCTGAAGAATTTTACGCAGGAAATTGCCTATAACAGACAATCTGAGGTTTCTTATGTAGTAACCCGCCTGAAAGACATTACATTATCAGGCTTTATACTCGGTAAAATAAGCCGCAGCCGTGAACTTGATATCGACTTTTCTCTGACAGAGGAAAGCGAGCTGCACAGCGAACTGGATGTGCCTTCGGTACATGATATTGTACTGATTGCCGGCAATATTATTGAAAACGCCTTTGATGCGTTGAAGAATTTTGACGGTGAACGCATCGTTAATCTCTCGATTCTGGATTTTGACCGCGAAATTGTTATCGTTGTGGAGGATTCCGGACCCGGTATGAGTGACGAGATACGCGAGCATATCTTCCAGCGCGGCTTCAGCAGCAAGGGTGAAAGCGGTCATGGCTTTGGCTTATATCTGGTTAAGCAAAGCATCAATAACCTTAATGGCACCATTACTGTGGAGTCTGCTCCGGGTGAGGGCACTACCTTTACCGTAAGGCTTCCGACCAGGAAAGAGGGGGATTAAGATGATTAACGTGTTAGTTGTAGAAGATGACCCGATGGTTGCCCAATTGCATGAGCACTATCTTAGCCAGATCAAGGGGTTTCAGCTGTGCGATATCGCAGGTAACGGAGATACTGCGCTGAAGCTGCTGCGTCAGAACAAATACGATTTAATCATTCTTGATGTCTTTATGCCTACTATGGATGGTTTACAGCTTTTGGCTAAAATACGCGAGAATGGTTATGATGTAGATGTCATCATCGTTTCGGCAGCAAACGATAAGGATAAAATTAAGCTGGCGTTGCGTTTAGGCGCTGTCGATTATATTATCAAGCCCTTTGAGTTTGAACGCTTTAACCTTGCGCTGAACAATTATCTGAAGCGTTATCAGATTGTTGAGGAGCAGGGCATCATTAAGCAGGCTGACCTTGACACTACTATTATGCGTCAGGATAATCAGGTTGCGGTAACTCTGCCCAAGGGACTTGATAAAAATACCTTAGGCACTGTTTGGGAATGCATCTGCGGTATTGACGGCATGTTTACTACCGAAGAGGTGGCAGGCATGGTGGGAATCTCCCGCGTTTCTATCCGTAAATATCTGGAGTTTTTGAAATCCCTGCATCTGCTGAAGCTGGACCTGCACCGCGGCAGCGTTGGCAGACCGGTCTACAAGTATCTGTGCCTTGATAAGCAGAGCGATGTGCTGAAGGCATATATACAGTAAAGCAATTCAGGTGAACCCTCGGCAGTATTTGTCTGAGGGTTCGCTTTTTCTTATACAGATTTGAAATAATCGTTAAAGTAGTGTACAATAATAATATTATTATGCAGAAAAGAGGGGGCAAAACATATGCAAGACCCGATTAAAATATTAGGCGTGCCTATACACGCAATGACTATGCAGGAGGCAGTGAAAACGCTTGAAGAAAGAATGCTCGCCAAGGAGCAGACTTTTGTTGTTACCGCAAATGCCGAAATCATCATGATGTGCCAGGAAAACGCAGAATACAAAAAAATAATCTGCGAGGATGCGGAGCTGGTGCTGCCTGACGGTGCCGGTGCCGTGTGGGCAGGCAGACACCTTGGCTACAAGGTGCCGGAGCGTGTAGCAGGCTTTGACCTGTACAACGAGCTTTTGGATTTATCGGCGCACAAGGGCTACAAGGCGTACTTCTTTGGCGGTAGCCCTGGCGTTGCCGAAGCTGCGAAGGCGAAGGCCGAGGAACTTTATCCGGGAGTACAGGTAGTAGGCTGCCACAACGGTTACTTTAAGGATGAAGATGTGCCGCAGATTATTGCGGATATCAACGCCAGCGGCGCAGACATGCTTTTCGTTGCCTTGGGCGCACCCAAGCAGGAAAAATGGCTGGTGGCACACCGCGCGGAGCTGAACGCAAAAATTCTGATGGGCATCGGCGGCAGCTTTGACGTACTCGCAGGTAAAATGGAGCGTGCACCGAAATGGATGCAGGATGCTTCCTTGGAATGGGCCTTCCGCCTGTACAAGCAGCCCAGCCGTTTTATGCGTATGATGGCGCTGCCTAAGTTTGTTATCAAGGTAATGGCATCCAAGTTCTGATATATACTGAAAAATACTGTGCTTGCCGAAAGTGCTAAGAATTTTACACTTATGTAGACAAAAGCAGGTTGGTGTATTATAATAAAGTGATGGAAGTAGCATTCCATCACTTTTTATGTCTGCGAAAAAACAGACTGCACAGTCAGTTCAAGGTTGTTTGCTGATATGAAGTTTTAGATTAAAAGAAATATTCGCAGGAAAGCGAGGCTTTATATGTTTATTGTAAAAGATGGTTATATTTATGTTGGTGTTTCTTTGTTGTTGGCTGCAATAGTATATTATTTCTTCGGCGCTGTGTGGGCCGTAATCCCCGTAGTGCTGGCGTTATACTTTGCCTACTTCTTCCGCGATTTTCACCGCGTTACGCCTTGTGATCCCAACATCCTGTATTCGCCTGCAGACGGTACGGTAATGGGTGTAGATGAAATTTTTGATGATGAATATCTCAACGAGCCTGCGATTAAGGTAACTATTTTCCTTTCCGTATTCAACGTGCACACCAACCGTGCGCCGCTCGATGGCGAAATCAAATATCAGCGCTATACCTGCGGTCAGTTCGTGCCTGCGTATGAGAAAAACGCTTCCTTTGAAAACGAGCGTCATGCTATCGGTATGGATAACGGCCGTATGCGCTTCCTGGTAATCCAGATTGCTGGTCTGCTGGCACGCCGCATCGTTTCCTGGGTAACTGTAGGCACCAAGCTCCAACAGGGCGAAACCTACGGCATGATCAAATTCGGCTCCAGCACGGAGCTGGTTGTGCCCAGAAATGTTGAAATCACCGTTAAGAAGGGTGATAAGGTTGTTGGCGGTATTACCGTAGTGGGGAGGGTTAAAGAACAATGAACTGGCGTCGTCTGATTCCGAACAGCATCAGCTCTGCGAGCCTTATTTTCGGTGTGCTGTCTATCTTTAAAACTATCGAGGGTGATTTCTTCCTTGCCCCCGTTTTCATCGTAATCGCTGTACTTTTTGACTCTATGGATGGCCGTGCTGCCCGCGCTCTCGGCGTTGGCGGCGGTGACTTCGGCAAAGAGATGGATTCTCTTTGCGACATGTGCTCCTTCGGCGTTGCGCCTGCCATCATGATTTATATGTATGGTCTGCAGGATTTGGGCCTTGTAGGTCAGGTTATTGCTGCACTCTTTGCTGTCGGCGGCTGCCTGCGTCTGGCACGCTTCAACTGCAACACCGGTGTTGTACACGGTTATTTCCAGGGCATGCCTATTCCGGCTGGTGCCTGCTTCTTGGCAACATATGTTGTTTCCGGTTATCAGTTTGCTCCGGCTGTGCTGGCAGCAGTTACTCTGGTAATTGCCTGCATCATGTACAGCGAGGTTAAATTCCCGGATTTCAAGGGCAAGGGCAATCCTATGTATCGCCTGCCTGTAATCATTGCCGTAATTGTCGGTGCCGTAATGCTGTACGAGCGTCCCGGTGCGTGGCCGTTTGTAGCAATGTTCACCTATACGCTGGCAGGCATTGTAAACCATGTTTACCGTGCTCTTACAGGTAAGAACAAATAATTTGCCGTTAGGGGAGTAAAGGAGATTTTTGATGTATACAGCTTTTGATATAATCATGATACCTTTGCAGCTATTGATTATATTTTTTACGCTCTACTATTTTTTTGTTTCTTGGTTCGGCCTGTTCGGCAAGAAGAAGGAAGTTAAGATATATAATGAAAGCAAAACCTTTGCCTTGATTGCCTGCGCGCATAACGAGGAACGTGTTATTGCTCAATTAGTAGATAACCTGCGCCGTCTGAATTACAATGACGCTTTATATGATATCTATGTTGTTGCGGACAACTGCTCGGACAAAACCGCGGAGGTTGCACGCAAGGCCGGCGCGCTGGTGCATGAGCGCTTCAGCGAAACCGGTAAGGGCAAGGGCTTTGCCCTCGCGTGGATGTTCGACAGACTGTTCAAGCTGGATAAGAAATATGATGCGGTTTGCGTTTTCGATGCCGATAACTTGGTGCATCCCAACTTCCTGCAGGAGATGAACAGCCGTCTGTGCAACGGCGAACGCATTATCCAAGGCTATATGGATGCCAAAAACCCGACTGATACCTGGGTAAGCGGCGTATTTGCAATTTCCTTCTGGATTGTTAACCATGTATGGAGCCTGGCAAAGTACAACATGGGCCTTTCCTGCTGCCTTGGCGGTACCGGCATGTGCTTTGACACCGAGGTGCTGAAGCGTTACGGCTGGCGTGCAACCTGCCTGACCGAGGATATGGAGTTCACCATTCAGGCAATGATGGAAGGCATTCCTACAACCTGGGCGCATGATGCAATCATTTATGATGAAAAGCCGCTGACCTTCAAGCAAACCTGGAACCAGCGTAAGCGTTGGTCGCAGGGCCACTTTGACGTTGCGGACCGCTATCTCATCCCGATGATCAAAAAAGCAATCAAGACACGCAATATCGTCATGCTGGACTGCTCTGTGAACCTCATTCAGCCGTACTTCCTGATGATTTCCACGTTCTTTGTGCTTTGCAGCTATATTTATAACTTCTATCCGTTCTACACCAATATCCTGTATACCATTATTCCGGTAGAGGTTTGGACTCTGGTTGGTATCGGCCAGTATATTTTCCCGGTAGCGGTACTGTGGAAAATCCGCGCTTCCTTCAAGTCCTGGATGTATCTGCTGCTTTATCCGCTGTTTATTTACAGCTGGATTCCTATTACAGCCCTTGGCTGGTGGCATCGCCACGACCATGAGTGGAGCCATACGCTGCATACCCGCGGCATCAGCTTCGACGATGTAATTATTCCCGAGGACGCAGTAAACGACGGTCCTAAGGAAGTAGTCTTTGCGAAAAAGGACGAAAAATAAGCTTTATAAGCACTTCTGCGTAAGCGGGAGTGCTTTTTTAGTGCGCAAAGGCAGGTAAACATGATATAATAAATTTATTGTGCTTATGCAAATTTTATGAAGATGAGCTAAAAGAGCGGAGAGGATATGAATATGCAGATTAAGGGAATACTTTTTGATTTTGACGGCACTATTGCCAATACCATAGATTTGATTATTGCCACCTTTGAGCACACCTGCCGGGAGGTGCTTGGCTTTACTCCGGAGCGCGAGAAGATTGTCGCTACCTTCGGCCTGCCGTTGCCGGAGGCAATGATTGCGCTTTCCGGTAAGCCGGAGCTGGTGGAGACTATGCGCGACGCTTACAGAGAATATAATAACGCGCATCACGATGATATGATTCGTTCTATCCCTGGCGTGAAGGAAACACTGGAGCAGCTGAAGGCGCAGGGCATTAAGCTGGCGGTGGTCACCTCCAAGAAGCCGCCGATGCTGCGCCGTGGGCTGGACTGCCTGCAGCTGACGCCGTATTTTGATGCGACTGTTGCCCTGGGCGATACAAAGGAGAGCAAACCGCATCCTGAGCCGATGCTGGCGGCGTGTGCCAAGCTGGGAGTGAAGCCGGAGGAGTGCCTGTGCGTCGGCGACAGTCCCTTCGATTTGCAGAGCGGACGTAGTGCGGGGGCGAAAACCGTTGCCGTGCGCTATACCGCCTTTGGTTGGGAGAAGCTGCTGGAGGAGGGCAGGCCGGATTTTGTGATTGCAAGCCCGCAGGAGCTGCTGGAGATAGTGGGGAAAGCAAAATAAAGTCAGATAAACAGATTAAGCACTTTTGCGGTTAATGCGAGAGTGCTTTTTCTTTACTCTTTAAATTATGCCTTATTTATGGTATTATATAATAGAAAAAGTGTGGAGAATCTGCATAGATATTATGCGTAATAACATACTTCAGCAAACAGTTTTCATTATCACATTTAACTATAAAGGAGGCAAAGCATATGCGTAAAATTGCTATCATTGGCGGAACCGGTATTGATAATCCCGATACCCTGAAGGGATTCGAAAAAAAGATTATAGAAACACAGTTTGGTAAAGCATTGTGCAACATCGGCACAATGAGCGGTAATCAGGTTGTTTTCGTGAGCCGTCACGGCGTAGACCATTCCGTGCCGCCCCACAAGGTAAACTACCGTGCCAACATCTGGGCGATGAAGAGCTTGGGCACAGAGGAAATTTTTGCTACTACCGCAGTTGGTTCCCTCAACCCGGAGATGAAGGCAGGTCACTTCGTAGTTTGCGACAACGTGCTGGACTTCACCAAGAGCCGCATCAACACCTTCTACGATTCCCCCGAGCGTGGTGTAGCGCACTGCGATTTCACCTATCCGTATTGCCCGACTTTGCGCGAGAAGGTTATCAAATGCCTGGAGAAAACGGATATTACCTTCCATAAGCACGGCGTTTATGTTTGCACCGAAGGCCCGCGCTTTGAAAGTGCTGCCGAAATCAAGATGTTCGCTATGATGGGCGGTGACCTGGTTGGCATGACCAATATGCCTGAGTCTATTCTGGCGCGTGAGGCAGAGATGTGCTACACCAACTGCTCCATCGTTACCAATATGGCAGCCGGTATTTCCCCGACACCGCTTTCCCATAAAGAGGTTTGCGACGCTATGGCACTCAGCATTAAGAATATGGAAAAGCTGATTCTGTCCTTCATCGCTTATGAAGAGCCGACTGAGGCGAAGTGCAACTGCCGTCACGCTATGCAGGAGTTTGGCGGCTTTAAGCTGTAAGAGGTTGTTATGGTAGAAACTATGCGTTGGGAGCAGGGGAGCCTGGTGCTGCTGGACCAGACTCTGCTGCCGCAAAAGATAGAATGGATTACCTGCGTGGATTACAAGCGCGTGAAAGTGGCGATTGAACGCTTGGAGGTGCGCGGTGCACCGGCCATCGGCGCTGCCGCTGCCTTCGCTATGGTGCTTGGTGCGCGCGAGGTCGCGGACAAGCCGGACTTTTTGGGTGCGCTGGATGCTGTGCGCGCAGATCTGATTACTGCGCGTCCGACGGCGGTAAACCTGGCGTGGGCGGCAAATCTGCAATACGCTTTGGCTGTGCGCCTGAACGGCGAGGACAAGTCACCTGCGGCGATTATCAAGGCGCTGGAGGAGAAGGCCGAGCAGATTTATGCGGACGATATCACCATGAATAAGCGTATGGGCGAATACGGCGCTGCTGTGCTGCCTGACGCTGCCGTAGTGCTAACGCACTGCAACGCAGGCGCACTGGCAACCTGCGGTTGGGGCACAGCGCTGGGCGTTATCCGCAGTGCTTACGCGCAGGGCAAGCTGAAAATGGTTTATGCCGAAGAAACACGTCCGCTGCTGCAGGGTGCGCGCTTAACGGCGTTTGAGCTGTTTGAAGACGGCATCCCGGTTACGCTGATTACCGATAATATGGCAGCGTGGACCATGCGCACGAAGGGTGTGAACGCTGTTGTTGTCGGTGCCGACAGAATTGCGGCCAACGGCGACACGGCGAACAAGATCGGCACCTATGGCGTAGCACTGGCGGCAAAGGCACATGGGATTCCGTTTTATATCGCCGCGCCGACGAGCACCTTTGATTTTTCCATTGCTACAGGTGCGCAGATTCCTATTGAGGAGCGCAAGGCCAACGAGGTACGTCATTTCCGCAGTGAGCAGACTGCGCCTGAGGGCGTAGCAGTGTTTAACCCTGCGTTTGACGTGACACCGGCAGAGCTTATTACCGGCATTATTACCGAGCATGGCGTACTCAAAGCGCCGTATACAGAAAGTATTAAGAAATTGCAGGCTCTTTTACAAGACTAAAGAGCATATATTAAAGGAGGATTTTTAGATTTATGCAAAGCATTATTAAAGACATCAAATTGGCACCGTTAGGTCATCAACGTATCGCGTGGGCAAAGGAATATATGCCTCTGCTGAACCATCTGAACGATGAATACAGCAAAACTAAGCCTTTCCAAGGCATCAACATGGTTGTAACCATTCACCTGGAAGCAAAAACCGCTTATCTGGCACTCGTGCTGAAGAACGCAGGCGCTAATGTTGTTGTTACCGGCAGCAACCCGCTTTCCACTCAGGACGAAATTGCCGCAGCACTGGTTGACAGCGGCGTTACCGTTTTCGCAACCCATGGCTGCACCAACGAAGAATATGATACGTATCTGCGCGAGGCTTTAAAGAGCGAACCGCAGCTGATTATTGATGACGGCGGCGATTTGGTTAATATGCTGCACGGTGAACGTCGTGACCTGATTCCTAACCTGATGGGCGGCAGCGAGGAAACCACCACCGGCGTACATCGTCTGAAGGCTCTGGCTGCAGCAGGTCATCTGGCATTCCCGATGATTGCCGTTAATGATGCTTACTGCAAGTATCTGTTTGATAACCGTTACGGTACCGGCCAATCCTCCTGGGATGGCATCATGCGTACCACCAACATGTCCGTAGCAGGCAGAACTGTTGTTGTTGCAGGCTATGGCTGGTGCGGTAAGGGCGTTGCTATGCGTGCCAAAGGCTTGGGCGCTAACGTTATCGTCACCGAGGTTGATCCGATTAAAGGTATTGAAGCAGTATTTGACGGCTTCCGCGTTATGCCTATGCAGGAGGCTGCAAAACACGGCGATATCTTTGTAACCGTAACCGGCTGCAAGGACGTAATCACCAAACCGCATATGGAGGTTATGAAGAACGGCGCTGTTATGTGCAACGCAGGCCACTTCGACGTAGAAATCAACAAACATCATCTGGAGGAGCTTTCCGTAGTTGCTCCGTATGAAGTACGCAAAAATATCATGACCTACACCATGGCTGACGGACGTAAGCTGAACCTGCTGGGCGAAGGCCGTCTGGTTAACCTTGCTTGCGGCGACGGTCACCCGATTGAAATCATGGACCTGTCCTTCGCTATGCAGTTCCTGGCTATGAAATACCTGCTCGACCATAAGGGAGCAATGGAAAACAAACTGTATGTATTGCCGGAAGAGCTGAACACCGAAATCGCTGCTCTGAAGCTGCAGGCTATGGGCGCAGGCATCGACACCCTGAGCGAAGAGCAGAAGGCATATCTGGCTGCCGAATAATCATGGAAACGCAGTTATTTGCTAAAGAAAGTGCATGTGCCGCCATTGTGGAAACAGGCCATGCGCTGATTGAAAAAAAGCTCGTCGCAGGCTCCTGGGGCAACATCAGCTGCCGTATTGACGCGCAGAATATTGCTATCACACCCTCCGGCCACGGTTATGAAACGCTGATGCCTGAGGACGTTGTCATTATCAACCGTGATGGCGAAGTTGTTGAAGGCAAGCACATTCCTTCTTCCGAACTGAAGGTGCACACCGCTATTTACAACGCTTATCTTGAGGCTGGTGCCGTAATCCATACGCACAGCATTTATGCCAGTGCACTTGCGGCTATGCATCAGGGAGTGCCGGCGATTATCGAGGATATCGTGCAGATTATCGGCGGCAGGGTGGAGTGCGCTGAGTACGCTCTTTGCGGTACGCAGGAGCTGGCGGAGAACACCGTGCGCGCGCTGAACGGCAAAAAGGCTGTGCTGCTGGCCAACCATGGCGCTGTGTGCTGGGGCAAGAACCTGGCAGAGGCACTGCTTGCTGCCGAAATTCTGGAAAAGGCGGCGCAGATTGCCGTAATCTGTGCAGGCACCGGCAACAAGGTGTACGAGCTGAGCTGTGAGGACGTGGATGTGATGCATGATTTTTATGAAAAGCATTACTCCAAACGTCAGCAGGGCGAGGAGTAGAAAACAATAATATCACTGTCATCTGCCTCCCTAAGCATTAAACAGGGAGGCAGGACTTAATTTATACCAAGGAAGTGAAATCTTTTGGCTAAGCTACTGATTAAGAATATCGAGCTTCTGCATACTCCGAACGGTGAAATGCAGAACATCGCCGTTGAAGATAATAAGATTGTTTATGTAGGCAAGGACGTGCCTGCAGACTTTGCTGCCGACGAAATCGTGGACGGCAAGGGCAAGCTGGCTACCGCCGGCATGGTCAACACCCACGGCCACGTTTCTATGACACTGTTGCGCAGCTATGCGGATGATATGGCGCTTATGGATTGGCTGCAAAACAAAATCTGGCCGATTGAGGACAAGATGGATGCCAATGACATCTACTGGGGCGCAATGCTGGGCATCGTAGAAATGCTGAAGGGCGGTACTACCTGCTTTGCCGATATGTACGCATTCATGGAGGACGTTGCGCGTGCCTGCGCCGAAACCGGTATCCGCGCTAACCTCAGCCGCGGCCTGATCGGCGTAGCGCCGGACAAGGACGTAAAGCTGGCTGAAAACACTGTGCTGGCGAAGAACTGGCAGGGCTACGACAACGGCCGTATCCGCATCACCTACGGTCCGCACGCTCCTTATACCTGCCCAGTAGATTATCTGGAAAAGGTTATTGCCGAGGCTGCTGCCAACAAGGCAGAAATCCAGATGCATCTGTGCGAAACTAAATTTGAGGTTGATACCGTTGTCAAAGAGCATGGCATGACGCCGATTCAGCTGATGGATAAGCTGGGCATGTTTGAGCTTGGTACCATTGCTGCACACTGTGTACACCTGACAGACGAGGATATGGATATCATGGCTGCCAAGCACGTGCGTGTAGCACACAACCCGCAGAGCAACCTGAAGCTGGCAAGTGGTATCGCACCGGTAGCGGCAATGCTGAACAAGGGCATTTGCGTTGGCCTGGGCACGGACGGCGCATCCAGCAACAACAATCTGGATATGCTGGAGGAATGCCGTGCTGCCGCAATGCTGCATAAGGCAACAACCTTTGATCCGCTCGTTGTTCCTGCTAAAAAAGCGTGGGAGATGGCAACCGTTGACGGTGCCAAAACTTTGGGCTTTGCCGATACCGGACTTTTGGAGGCAGGTCAGCAGGCAGATATCGTACTGTGGGATATGCATAAGCCTTACTGGTATCCGCGTCACAATAAGCTGTCCCAGCTGGTTTATGCAGCAAGCAGCACCGACGCCGACACTGTTTTCGTAGCAGGCAAAAAGGTTGTGGAAGCTGGCAAGCTGCTGACCTTTGACGAAGAAAAGATTTATGCGGAAGCTGAGGCTTGCACCAGAAAGCTTTTGAATAAATAGCAATTAGCAGCAAAAGGAGAAAAGCAAGAAAATGGCTAAAATCATTACCAAAGCAAATTTAGCACCTGCTGTTTACGAGTTCGTCGTAGACGCGCCGCTGGTGGCACACAAATGCCATCCGGGACAGTTTGTTATCATCCGCACTGACGAATACAGCGAACGTATTCCTCTGACTATTGCGGATTTTGACCGTGAAAAAGGCTATATCACCTTAATTGTGCAGGCGGTGGGCAACACCACCAAGCACTTGTGCGACACCTTTAACGAGGGTGATGATATTCTCGACGTAGTAGGTCCTCTGGGACATCCTTCCGAGATGGGCAAGTTCGGTACTGTTGTAGTAGTTGGCGGCGGCATCGGCGTTGCGCCTGTTTATCCCATCGCGCGTGCATATCACGAGCTGGGCAACAAGGTTATCTCCATCATCGGTGCGCGCGACAAGGATCTGGTAATCTGGCAGGATAAAATGGCTGCTATCAGCGACGAGCTGATTTTGACCACCGATAACGGCAGTGCAGGCCGCAAGGGCTTTGTAACCGACCCGCTGCGTGAAATGCTGGAGGCAGGCGAAAAGGTTGACCTGGTATTGGCCATCGGCCCTGTTATCATGATGAAAAACGTGGCAGCGACCACCAAACCGTTCGGCGTTAAAACTACGGCCAGCCTCAACACCATCATGGTAGACGGCACCGGCATGTGCGGCGGCTGCCGTGTAATGGTTGGCGGCGAGAACAAATTTGCCTGTGTAGACGGACCGGAGTTTGATGCTCACGAGGTAGATTTTGCGAACCTGGTAATGCGTCAGCAGATGTACAAGGACCAGGAAGCACTGGAATATAGCTGTGGAGGTCATTGCAAATGCGTGGAGGAATGAGAAATGCTATGCCGGAACAGCCGGCTGATGTGCGTAACAAAAACTTTCAGGAGGTAGCACTTGGCTACACTAAGGAAATGGCGGTAGACGAGGCACAGCGTTGCCTAAACTGCCCCAAACCGCGTTGTGTAGGCAGCTGCCCGGTTAATATTGATATTCCTAAGTTTATCCATGAGGTTGCACAGGAAAACTTTGCCGAGGCTTATAAAATCCTTAAGCAAAAGAGCACACTGCCTGCTGTCTGCGGCCGTGTCTGCCCGCAGGAAAACCAGTGCGAGGGCAAATGTGTGCTGGGTATCAAGGGCGAGCCTGTCGCTATCGGCCGCTTGGAGCGCTTTGTTGCCGACTATGCGCGTGAGCATGGTTTGGATAACGATGTGGAAGCTCCGGCAGAACGCAAAGGCAAGAAGGTTGCCGTAGTAGGCAGCGGCCCCAGCGGCCTGACCTGTGCCGGCGATTTAGCAAAAATGGGCTATGATGTAACTATGTACGAAGCGCTGCATGCTGCCGGCGGCGTGCTGATGTACGGCATTCCGCAGTTCCGTCTGCCGAAGGAAATCGTACAGCATGAAATCTCCGCACTGAAAAAGCTGGGCGTAAAGATTGTAGTTGACGCTGTTATCGGCCGCACCTTCACTATCAAGGAGCTGATGGAGGAGGAAGGCTTCAGCGCTGTTTACGTTGGTACCGGCGCCGGTCTGCCGCACTTTATGCAGATTGACGGCGAAAACCTCAACGGCGTATATTCCGCCAACGAATTTTTGACGCGTGTAAACCTGATGAAGGCTTATGAATTCCCGAACTACGCTACACCTGTATACGTTGGCAAGAAGGCTGCTATCGTTGGCGCAGGCAACGTAGCTATGGACGCAGCGCGTACTGCGAAGCGCCTTGGCGCGGAGCAGGTATATATCGTGTACCGCCGCAGCGAGGAAGAAATGCCCGCGCGTAAGGAAGAAATCGCCCATGCTAAGGAAGAAGGCATTGAGCTGCGCCTGCTGAACAATCCGGTTGCTATTCTGGGCGATGAAAAAGGCTGGGTTAACGGCCTGAAGTGTATTAAGATGGAGCTGGGCGAAGCGGATGCCAGCGGCCGTCGCAGCCCTGTAGCTATCGCAGGTAGCGAGTATGTGCTCGACGTTGACATGGTAGTTATGGCTATCGGCCAGGGCCCGAACCCGCTGATTAAGCAGACTACCCCTGATCTGGAGGTCAACAAGCGCGGTAACATCGTTGCTGACGAGGCAGGTGCTACCTCTATTCCGGGCGTATTCGCCGGTGGCGATATCGTAACCGGTGCTGCAACCGTAATCAGCGCTATGGGCGCAGGCAAGAAGGCTGCAGCTGCTATTGACGAGTACCTGAGCAAGTAAGGGGAAAGCCGGCGCTGTTGCATAATTTAATATGAAATAAGCGTAAAATCCTATTGCAGATGTTCTGAGTTAGTCTGCAATAGGATTTTATTTATATACATTGTTGTAGTTTTAAAAATAATTTGAATCTAAATTGCAATAAGAAGTTGCACACTTTTTGAAAATTAAGATGCATAGATCTT